>Ga0208159_1000873_pt1 | contig 11690 bp, 21 predicted proteins | sample 9_EtaG_FD_184082 | JGI IMG/M metagenome (GOLD analysis project Ga0208159, IMG submission 184082) | Marine viral communities from the Subarctic Pacific Ocean - 9_ETSP_OMZ_AT15188 metaG (SPAdes) (version 2) | ecosystem: Environmental > Aquatic > Marine > Oceanic | place: Pacific Ocean | collected... | reverse complement strand
CTGCATCTTAGTCAATGTAGCAAACTCGTGAGCCCTTATGTCCGCACCATGCTTACCTCGCATCCTCTCTAAAAACTCCTGGCGTACCTCCTCTACCTCGCCTATCATATTCTTCATGTCAAGCTTAGCATCTGCCATTGTCTCTGTCATAACCTCATGCTCCATAGTGCTACGCTCCTCATCCCAGCCATATTTTTTCACCCATCTGTCTACTGTAGTATGTGCCATAGGCGGATCATAAGATCCCTGCTTGTTAACCTCCTTAGCTACCTCTCTAGTTGTCAATCCTTTCAAATACAACTTAAACGCAGCTTGCCTGTCTGCAAGAGTATACTTGCGGTTCATCTTACCCTTAGCCATTGCGCTTACTCCTCTCTACGTGCATCCATATTGCATCCCATATCTCATCCGCAATAGTACTTTCATTCTTCTTGCAGATCATATCCAGCTCATCCCAAAGCTCGTTCTTAGCATCATTCCTTCCTGGCGTAATCAAGTACGACTTCGGTTTTTCTTTATTCTTCGCCCAAGGCATAACTACACAGTGGCTTCCCGTATATATATCCTTCTCATGGTATTTTTGATCCAAAAAAAAAATAAGACAGAGGTAACCCCTCGTAGCGAATTTTCCTACAATTTATAGACAAAGGTAGTTTTAACACGTAGGGTATACCCTTGACATGGAACCCCGCTATTGATTTATTTTTTTTATTCCTGAAATCCTGCACTAGATTTTAGTAGTAAATTTATTTTATTTTTATTTTTCTAAGTGTTGCATTGTGTACCGTTAAATTATTTTTGTTGCTCACGTGCGATTAATTATGTTTCGTATTGTTGCACAATGTACTATTATTATTAGTAGGTCAGGAACTTATTTTTGTACTTGGGCAAGAGGGAAATTTAGTACTTGGGCAAGAGATTTTAATTTGGGGAAAGTACATATATACTACCTTCTCTGGGGTAATATGGGCTTAGATAGAAATCCTGGGTATACTCTACCTGATAAAGAAAAAGAGAAAAAAAGCATTAGTTTAGGATCTCTGAATCCTTTTATTACTGAAGCTGATAATATTTTAGTAAGTAAATGTTGCCGAGCTGATGCACTTTATAGAATTTCTGAAAAGTACGGTTATGATATTTGGGAATTTTGCCCTCAGTGTTTAGAACTTTGCGATTGGGATGAAATTAAAGAAGAAAAAGAAGATAAACATTTATTTGACGATATGAGCGAATATTATAGTGAGCATGGTTTACCTGCTAAAGTTAATGAAGTGTCTCGGGATCAAAATTTTTCGTATTATGATGAAATCATTAAATTAATAGAATGGACCGAAGACGATAAAAGCGACGGATATTATAACGGCGAGGATGAAGAATTAACGCCGTGGCAATTTTCACTTTCTGACTTTCAACACCCCGATAGAGAAATAGATTTATTAGTTAAATTATGGAACGGGGAATTAGAGGGTGTGATTTCTGGTAAAATTGGCGAGGGTTTCATTTATTATTTTGAGGCTGACGCTTTAATTTATGAAGTTGTGATTTCTGAAAATATGGGTTTAGATTCAATGTCAATAGTTGCGGAGTCTGAACAATGAATAGTATAAGTATAATGTTAAGTGAAGAGGAACTCGAAATTTTTTATTTATTAGTTTGCGATGAACTCGAATTTCAAGCAATGAATTATGAAGAGGAACCAACAAAAAAACTTCAAGCATTAAGAAAAAAGATTCTTCAAAAAAGATTATTTCTTTTAGGTGAAAAATGAATAAAGAGCATAATCAATGGCTTAATAAATATTATAATCAATTAAAAGGTTATACTATTATTGATTTCAGAATCGAGAAATTACCCGAAGAATATTACTGTTTACCTAATGAATTCCCCGTTTTTACTTTAGAAGATAAAGAAGGCCACATTATAGAAATTAAAGTTTCAAGGGATGAAGAAATGAACGGGTCAGGATTTTTAATTTTAAGTGAGGCTAATAAATGAGTTCTATAATTTATTTAGATGATTACGAAACTAGATATTTTGTTTTTTATGACCATCAAATTAATAATAAATGGTGTTTCGTAAATATTAAAAAAGGAGTTTTCAAGACTTTTAATAATCGAGAAAAGGCGATTAAATTTTTGGGTGTATACGGGAGAATTGATAAATTTATAAATTCAAATAAATATAATTTTATTAGATTATTTCCTTGACCCTGATTTAAAGATCCGTGAAATCAAAAATCCTGAATAAATTTATTTAGGATCTTAGCCAAAAAATGCCGACTGCGCATTTAACCCTTAGGACATTATAATTTAATGTTCCTGGGTAACTTTTGCAACATTTACACATAAGGGCATTTAACCCTTAGGAGATCTTATTTAGTGTATTATTTTATTTTTCCTGATCTCTGAATATTTTTTTATTACCTATACTATTATTTATTTTGTAAGTAGGGGGTATGTGGGTAAAGTATATATATACAGTTCATATACTTAAATTTATGAGCTTAGTAAAAGTAGGGGGCCCGACTCCTTTAAAATCGGAAACAGAAAAACTTAAAGAAACTATTGAAAATATGCCACGTGGCAAGTATCAATCTAAACCTACTTTAATAGTTAAATTTGAAGACAGATCTTATAGTGGTTTAACTAGGTGGTATAATGTTTATTACGTAAGTGAACATAATGAACTTTTAAGATTAACGTGGGCTATTAATGAAGTCTACAAGGAACACGGAAACGGTAACCGCTACGACAAAAGGAGAGAAGCCCTTAAAGTTAAGGGGTGCGGTTTTGATGGGGCACATGATATAGTTTATAATTTAGGTCGAATTTTGTTTAATGATGGCTACGCTTTAGACTATAGGAGTATCTAAATATGACCTATATAAATAATAAAGAGGTTGCTAAATATGAAACTAATGATTATTTTATATTTTTTGATAGAGAAATAGCTCAGTATGGTAAATGGTTATTTATTAATGTTCAGAACGGAAGAACGGAAGTTTTTAATAATAAAAAGGATGCTTTCGATTTTTTAAAAGCTTATCACACTAAAAACAGAAATAACAACCCCGATAATTATTTTATTTGGGTTCCTGAGAATAATTATAATATTGATAAGGGTGCTTATACCGTTACTGAGATCGGAAGAATGATTAAATTTTTAAGTAAAATGTTAATCCAGGAAAGTGATTAAATGATTATAGACAGAACTAAAGAGAATTTCAATAATGGCCGTTTTGATTGTTATCTTTCTGATGATGGGACACTGGACACTATTATAGAAATTAATAAAATAGAAACTCATGATAAAAAAACTTATTCTTTAAGGGGTTACGCTCGCATTAATTCTTTTGATGCTTCAAATTATAGAAGTTCTGATGGGTTTTTAAGTGAAAAATCTTTTAAAAATATGTGTAACGATTATTTAAATATGGTCGATTTTGATTATAGTGAGATCTTAAACGCTGATAATATAAAGGTGGATAAATGATAGTTAAAAGGAATATATATGGGGCTTATGTTATTAGCGATATTATTAAAGGTCAATACGTAAGTAAACAATATTATTATTATACTAAAAAAGAAGCTATATCTAAATTTAAAAGAGAGGTGAATAAATGAAGTGTTCTAATTGTGGCCGTTTAGATAATCGCCACTTCCCTATATTACACGATAAATATATTTGTTTTAAGTGTGGTGAATAAATGAGAAAAAGAGTTTTTAATATTTTATGGTGTTCTAATTATGGGGTTGAAATTGTAGATAGTGCCGACACTAGAAAAGAGGCTCAATACTTAGTTAAAGAATATAGGACGGCCTTTAATGAAGGTCACGTTTTTATTAAATGGGGACTTGAATAAATTATAAATATTTATTATAGGATCTTTCCAGGCTTAGCCAGGGCTTTAATTTTTATCCTTAGCCGCCAGGCCTGATCTCAGGATCAACGCCAAAATAACCATATGCGCATTTAACCCTTAGCAGGCATGCTGCACGTGGTTTTAGATTCCCAGCACGCCAAATTGCATATAGCACATTTAACCCTTAGAAGCATTCTATTGATACTTTTTTTTCTTATCTACCACTTCTCTGCCTAGTCCTACCTCTTCTGGATTGTTTGGATCCCATAGGGTACGGGTATTCTTTCTATTCATAACATAGCCACATCTAAAGCATTTCCATGATTTATGTTTTGCCTCCCCCCCCCTACTCTGACCACACTTAGGACATTTGATCAGTACAAACTTCTTCTCGTTCAATCTAGGATCAATTCTCCGCAATCTAAACACATCCATCCTTCGCCATCACATACCTGAACTGCATGCTTACACATCTGTACCCTCTATTGCATCTTTCTCTACCTGTAAACGTTTCTTCATTTGCATTACTCGATATACGTCTGTTAAGTATCTCTCTGCCCTTTTAGCCGCAGCAGATAGATCAGTGAAACTATTACCTACTTCTACGTGATGCTCTATTAATTCCTGAAGTTCCATATCCATTAACTCATGTAAAAATCTACGGTCAAACTTTTCCCACATCTGGTGGAACTCTTCCTTTCTTACCATAGTTCCCCCTGGGGGGAGATAGAGTGTTTCATGAGCTTAAACAATTCATTGTAAAAGAACGTGTGCAGATCTCCTGCACCACCATGCCCTATCTCTAGCATATTAATCCGACTCCTGCTTATTAAGATAGTCCTGCATCACCTGACTCTTTAATGACTCAAATAATTTATCTTCATCTACTACAGGTTCCTTAAGTACTTTCCTAGGTGTAGGTTTCATTGGAGGCTGTTTAACTGTCGGAGCTTTGGGCGGTGATGACTTACCATCTATTTCCTCTGTAGCTGCCATTAACGCCTCTCTAAACAGTATCTTTGCACGCCTTAGCTCCCATTTGTATGCTTCCATTGCTTTCTCAGTATCCATTGCTGTTTCATGTGGTAGAGTAAACGTAGTCTCTATATCTGCTCTAACTGATTCATACTGACGCTTGGCTTGTTTTGTACCGCCAAGTTTGATCGTAATGTCTTTAATCATTCCATCTCCATGTATCTTCTAATATGCCATGCCTGTGATGCATGCTTTCCTACCCAAGATTCATACTCGGTTATTTCTTCTAAGCTCATTTTTTTCATTTCTTCTTTTGTTTTGAATTTCATAATAACTCCTTTACTAAGTTCTTGTATTCTCTTATTTGTTTTATCATCTTATCTGATGCTCTGTCTATCCTACACTTCCTACAATACTTGTGATGTCCCTGTGTAGGAGTATCTAACCTAACTATCTTTCCTTCCTTCTTACAAGGCAAACAATTGCTATAAGGCATCAGTCCTCCATAATTATTACAGATCCCTGAAAACAAGTATTGATATCTACAACACCATGCTTTCTCTTAACTGTACAGTGCCTACACCTACCTTCTATTGCTCTATCCAACTCAGGCAATACATCACCACAGTCTGAACAATACTCTATCTTTGCATGTAAATTAGCGTGAAACTCCATCAGTTGTCACCTGCCCAATCTCCAATGTCATCTGAACGAATCTTACGCTTCTTCCTTACATCTGGATCTGTAGGTTCAAACACCCTATCCTTATTCTGTATCTGTCTTCTTACTCTTACTATTGTAGATTTATCTGGTGATATGGTAAGTAACTCCCACAACACATCTAAGAAAATATACTTGTCTATACTTTTACTAAGATCTGTCTTAAGGAAGTTCTCCTTCATTATCTCATAATACAATAGCTTGTCGCTGTTCCTGGTCTCAGGTAAGTCTCTAAGAAATCTGATAACAATATCCTTTACCTTATCAAATTCCTTGATTGTTCTGTCCTCGTCTTTGGGGTTCGATTGATTTAAGCCCATACTTATCTATTAAAAGTACGTCTATATATACTTGATGGAGCTTACCTTTGTATTAAATTTAATAGTTCTTTAGGCTCAATAGATGGCATACCAACTCCGAGTTTAGTTACCACTCTGTCCTCTACAGTTATTTCTTTTTGAACCACAGGGAATAATTCTGATTGGCTCATCAATGGACTACTTACTTCTACTAGATCTCCAAGTTGTACCCACTCTGCACCAGTAAGTTCCATACTGTAAGTAGTTGTAGGAGCTTTGAACTTCTGCAAGATTATGTAAGCTGCCCGACTTAATGTAGTCGGATCTGTAGAATCAAATTCAAAATTCTGTGCAGAGACTCCATATTTCTTTATTGAGTCTCCATCCTCTACAGTAACGCTTTGTGGAGGAGTTTGTTTAGTTGATATGGTTACACTGTTAATTATTTTATTAGCACTAATTGTACCTACCAATCCTGAACCTACAATGTTAGATTCATTAGGACTTACTTTCAATACAGGCTTAGCTCTTTTATCGAACTTGTTAGGTGCAAAAAAATCCATCTGTTTACCTTGTCTTATTGCATAATAAAACTCTAAGAAAGGAAATGGATCATTCATATATGTTTCAGATGGCGAAGTGCTACTTTTGAAATCATCCGTATCATTTGGGTTAAAACTCATTAGATTAAACATTTTATCTAAAAAAGATTTCCTTGTCTGAAATCCATATATGTTATAATACTTTTTTAATTTACCTTGCTCTTGTTGATTGTCATATTTCATGGTGCTGTCTAAGTGAGATGTCTCTATGTTCTCATAGTCACAAATATCTTTAGCGACCATATACATATCTTGATTACCATAATCTTGATACCTAATATTTTCAATCTTTGAAGTTGCAAGCTCAGATACTAAATCCAAAGCTGTAGCTGTTGTGGTTTCCAAGCTTGGCTTAATCTCTTTAATCTTACCTACAAAATCGTTAGGGTTTGGGGTGTGTTGGATCCCCAGATTAGTGCCATCTTCAAATTTTATTGTCTTGTTAGCATAAGCATCTGATAATCCAAAATTAATAGTAAGCTCCCCGCCTATCCTAAGCATCTCTAAACTTTCTCTATTGTTAAATGTAATTGTTACTGAGCGTGCTGAATTTACTTTATGCTTCATCTTTAAAGACGTTATGCTAGGCAACTCAATGCCATCTATTGTAGCCCTTAAATTGTAAAATTCATTTACATACTGATTAGCACCAAAGTTGGTTGGCACTTCAAACCTCTTCCCCTACAACAAAGAAAGACATGTTAATTATCTGATGCTGTAAATTTTGTGGATCTCTGTTAACTGTGAATGATTCTAACTTAAGTCTATACTTTACCCATGATGCAAAGGTACTATCATGATGTTGATATACTGCATAATTATATGAATTGTTAAGTAATCTGTACATGCGTGCAAAACCTGTAGAATCTATTACTCTAACCGTCATATTCATCTTAGGTAGGCCATGCTTCGTATGAACTGCATTAGGCGGGTAACGCCTCTCTCCCAATGGCATTGCTGCACTCATTCCGCCTGAACGGCTCAAAGATGCGTTTTGAATGGCAATGTTGCCACTATCTGCTGTTGCGTTAAGATCTAAATTAGTCTGATCTCGGAAGGTTGTAAACAAATGCACTGCTGCCTCAGCAGTAGATGCTTGATTGTCTTTGACATCGAGTGATATTTTAGCTGATCCTGATGCGCTTGCCGCTACTGAGATAGTTGGTTGAGATGTGAATATTGTAGCTGTAGCTGTTTCAGCCAATGTCAATTCTTCATTTAAGAACAGCGTGTGTACTGGGCCGCTAGTGGTCTCTAGCTTTTGTATAGTATATACTCCATCATTAGATGTTCCTTCTATTGTGATTGTGTCTCCTGGTCCAAACCCTGCACCAATCCAATCTATGCCTGTAATAGTGTCTGCACCCGAGTTCTTAACAAAGGTTGCTGAACCTGTAGTTGTAATCAAACCTCCCCACTTATATCCTGGTGAGGCGTTGTTAGAATCTATACACAACCTCTTACAAACTGTGTTGATATCTAGTGTACCTGCGGCATCTACTGCATTTACTGCATCCGCTTCACCGCTATTGTCTGAGTCTGCTGCCAATAACTGATATACCTCTTCAGTTCCAGAAGTTCCTGATTTAGTCGTAGCATATACAAAGTCAACCTGCTTGAAAAACATCTCTGTGTCTGGTGCAGAGCTGTCAGTCCTTGCTGCATCCCCAAATGCGTTAGCTGTGTTATGTACCAAATATTTTGCTGAACCTGGAGATACTGTTGCCTTCACATATCTATAGTGTGAGAATGTAGTATCTGTATCTTTGATCGGTGTTGTATTATCATCTCTAAATGAAGCTAAGCCATAGATCGTAAAGACTGTTGCATTATATGCTGCTGTGTTACATCTCATGTATAACTTTTTGCTTTCATCTATCAGTGGTGTGTTATCTATATCTAAACATCCTTGTGTAAGTATCTGTCCTGATGCAGGCTCGCCTAACCACCTCCACTCCTTGATGAAGCTGTCTGAACCTCCAACAGTTGAGTTTGCACCAGAGTACACTACAGCAGATCCTTTGTCTAATGCTACATTTGCACTCTCTCCTACTGATTTAGATGATGTTAGTCTAGGCACTGGCTTTGGTTGTTCTACTACTAATGCAACTCTGTCTTGGTCATTTAAGACAAAACTTGTTTCAGTACTTGATACATGTTGTCCTAATTGCCTGAAAGGGGTTCTGAATCCTGTTGCTGAATCAACAAAAAAGAAGTTTGGATGATAAGTTCCTGGTGTAGAGTATCTGTAAGACACTGTGTGATCTGAAGATGCTGAATCTAATTCTATAATATCAAAATCTTCAATATCTGAAACTGCATCGTCTGACATGTGTCCGCCTTCTTGGTTTGTCCAATTTACTCCAATCTTATCAAATAACAATCCTGCCACTCTCGTTGATCTTACTGTAATTGATACTTTCTCTCCAACATTTACTTTACGTACTATAACATAAATGTCATTAGTATCATAATCATTTCCTGTACCGCTAGCCAATGAACCTGTAATTGTAGTATTTGTAACTCCTGTAATGGTTGCAAGTGCTGCGGTAGAACCGTTGCGATCCGTGACATTGTATACTTTATCTCCTACTTCAACGCCGTTTTTGATAAAATCTCCTCGTAACCAAGGCGTAGTTGTTCCTGCTGTTGTATCTGTTAGTACTTGTACGTTATCTGAACCTGTGTGTTTACCTATCAATATCCAACTGCAACTACATGATTTAGCAAAATCTGCATCGTCAAAATCTTCTATTGTAAATGGTTGATACCTTGTGATTGATACTGTGTTACCTTTTGTAGCTCCTGAAGCTCCTGTGTTATTACTATCCTCAGCAAAAAATATTAATTCATTAGTAGTGCCGTTATCTGAACTACCGCCAGGATAAAAAGTAACATTACCTACTCCATTATTAAATAAATCGTTAAAACCGTGATAAGTTTCCTTACCTGTGTCTGTAATTATTTTCCCATAGCTAGGTGGTGATGAACTATCTGTTTGATAAGTGGGCGTACCGCCTTGTCTCCAAGTAGCTACATATTGTTTTAGATCTTCATCATCAGGTCTTTTGGTAAATGATATTTCTGCATGCCTAAAATCGTCTAATGCTTTAACTTTAATTTCTGGTTTTGTTGGTGACAGATCTTCATAGAAAACTTCTACATATGGTTTCAATGAAGCTGTAGAAACTTCAAGCCCATAAATCCTAGCCAACTTACCTGAACTAGTAAAACTACTTGGCGTAAATGGAAACACTATTATGTCAACTGTAGTGCCCCAGTCAAAGCCTACGGTCTTAGCACTAGATGGACCTGCAATCAATGTGTCTTGTAATGTTGCTGAGTTCCAACCTGTGCTTAATGTCTGAAATGAAAGTATTCCGTCAGATCCAGCTCCAAAGTCGGTATCGGTGTCTCTGTCTCCTGTGCTCTTTGCCCCACTAGCGGCCCAACCTGTGCTACCATCTGAGGTATTCCATGTGACTGTGCTATAATCAATTACGTGTGGTGCTCTTACAATCGGTGCATAAGCAATGCGTGGGTTTGTTGGAGAACCTCCAAATGAGTGTACGTTAAATTTTAAATTTACTTTTTTAATTACAGTACTAGAATCTTTAATTGGATCTCCTGACGCAGTTAAAGATGGGTTATCAGGAAGCGTTATTCTAAATAACATGTGTGCATCTGAGTTTGTACTTGATGTTCCTAATACACCATTTCCAACTGCTAAACTAGTTCCAGCAGCACCTCCTGAAGGAAACACATTAGACTCTGCACTTAGTGGATTATCTCCTGCACCTCCACTTGCTCCATGATCTCCCTCATACAATGTAGAATCTGCAACTACCAATGCTGTGTTTTCTGCATGAGATGCCTCTGACGGATTGTATAAACTGAAAATTGGCATTATTGTGCTAAGCTCCCTGCACCCATTTCACCCAATGGGCCTACTGTGAAAAATTCTCTAACGGCTCCGCCAGCTTCTCTACCTGCTACAACTATGCCTTCTAAAGTTTCCTTTATTCCTATTAATGTATCAGCAGTCTTTTTTAATCCTGATTCTACTATTGCCAGTCCTCTTTCTGTATCAGTTAATAAAACAAATGCTAAACCTAATACGGCTGCAAAGGCTATAAACCCTACAGTTACAAGCGCAGTACTTGCTGCAAACCCAAAATTAACTGCTGTTGCTGTAACCATTGCACTAGTGTTTATTCCCACAACTGCGGTGTGGATCTGTGTAACTACTGTGGCAATTTTGACTACTGCAATCAATGACTCCATAGGTCCTGTAAATAATTCAATAGTTGCTATTCGCTTATTTAAGTGTTCGGTTTCTTCTTGTGTAGCCATACCTGTTTGATTCATAGCTGCCGAGAACTTGCGTAAACCTCCTGTAGCTTGGTTTAAACCACTTGTAAGACCTTCAAGACCTACCATCATAGACACGAAATTTATCTGAGCTGTGGCTGCTTTTGTACTTACATCTTCAATATCTTTAGAGGTTCCTTTAAGTGCGCTTGACATGCCTTCATCTGAAGCTTGTAACACTACAGCTACAGTATAATCGCTATCTGCCATACTTTGCCATAGTCTCCTTATGAAGTTTGTCCATCTCGGCTACACGATCTTGAGATATCTTATTTGCAATAGACATTTTTTGTGATGTCATGGTATTTACTTCAGCCATTAATGTATTTTTATCGTAATCATCTAAACTGTTTAGTAACATGTGAACTTGGTCATAATTAAGATCAGGTTCGACCATCATCTTTTCCAACATTGCAATATACATTGGTAATGACTTTCTGTTTGCTACCGTTAAAGTAGCTTGTTCTTTCTTGTCTAGCTTTTTACCTTCCATCATTTTGTTAACTATTGCCCTGTATGTTGGAGCTTCTTTAACTAATTCTGTTTTAAGATTGTAAAAGCGATCATCATATTCAGCCCACTCTTCTGCGCTTAATCGTTTAAGTACTACAACTGGCGTTTTGCCTTTTTGATTTGGTAAATACTTTCTCCAGCCTGTGGGCTTGTGGAGGTGGGCTAAGCTCGGAAGTTCAAAGGTTTTACGTTCCCAATACTCTTCTTGAACTTGTGCTATATCCACTATGGGCTGATTGATTTGCCCTCTGACCTTGACCATGTTTTACCTTAGAAATCGCCTGATATTGCATACTTACTGTAATTAGTGTAATCTCCTGCCCCATAGAATTGAATGGTTACTGTCTC
>Ga0208159_1000871_pt1 | contig 11692 bp, 8 predicted proteins | sample 9_EtaG_FD_184082 | JGI IMG/M metagenome (GOLD analysis project Ga0208159, IMG submission 184082) | Marine viral communities from the Subarctic Pacific Ocean - 9_ETSP_OMZ_AT15188 metaG (SPAdes) (version 2) | ecosystem: Environmental > Aquatic > Marine > Oceanic | place: Pacific Ocean | collected... | reverse complement strand
CAAAACACTTCAGAGCTTAAAAGACAAGACATACTTATTAATAAGACACGTGAAGAGATTGCAAAAGAGTATGTTACAAAATTAGAACTAAAAGATGATATGGAATTAATTATGGATAGAATAGAAAAAATTGGTGAAAAACTTGACAAACTGTTTGAAGTTAAGTAAAATAGGTATATAGGAAATAATAATGTCAAAAAGAAAAGATAGAAAAAGAAGTTCAGTTAAAAGAGAAGACTATACCCAAGGTGGTAGAGTTGGTTATCAGGTAGGTGGTCAAAGACCTCAAAGAAGAGGTCGTGGAAGAGAAGAGTTTGATGATCGTAGTGAACCAAGAGTACCGGTAAATACTACAAAACCTACTCCTACGCCTACGCCTACGACTACTCCTGCACCGAGTCCTGTTGTTAACAAAGACCCTAAGGATCAAATACCTCCAAAACCACCATCAATAGGTGGTGTAGGTGGTGGTGAGGATAATGTACCTGTAGAGGAAACAACTACATCAGAAGAAACTGAAACTCAAGAAGAAAGAGAAGCTAGATTAGCAGAAGAAGCTAGGTTAGCAGAAGAAGCTAGGTTAGCAGAAGAAGCTAGATTAGCAGAAGAAGCTAGATTAGCAGAAGAAGCTAGATTAGCAGCAGAAGAAGCTAGATTGGCAGCAGCACGTTCTCAACTTACTATAGATACTACTGCTGCTAGAGAAAGAACTGCTCGTATTGAAGATACTGCTGATACTATTACACAAGCTGCACAAGGTGTTGTACCTGAATCTGCAGTTATTCCAGATGCTCAAAAAGTTGGTGGAATGCAAAGAGATTCGGATGGTAATCTTATACTAGACGAAGAAGGAAATCCAATTCCAGTTGTTGCTGATACTGTTGTAACTCCTATGGCAGACACAACTACAGTAACTACAGAAGGTGCTTCACAAGTTGCACCAGAGACAGTTACTACAGGTGATGTAACAACTGCACAAACTCCACAAGAGATACAAGCTGCACAAATGACAGCAACTACTGTGTCTCCTGATGCACAGGTAAAAGCTGCAGAAGGTCAAGTATCAGACGATGCTGTTGCACAAGCTGCAGGTGTTGAACGTATAGACCCAACTCAATCTGCAACCATTGATATTCCAGAAGGTGCTTTAACTGAAAGAGTTGTTGGTACGTTAAGTGAAGGAGCTAAATCAACTGCTGCTATGAACGTAGGTAGTTCTTTGTCACGTATTACAAGGGCTAAGAAACAACTATCAAATGCTGGACTAAGTGATGCAGATATTACAGAACTTGGTAACGACCCAGAATCTTTAGAAGCTAGACTAGCAGACTTTAGTGAAGCTGAAAGAGGTATTATTGAAGGCTTACCACAAGAAGCATTAGTATCTAATCAGTTAGACAGTTTATTAAGTGGTATTGAAGAAGGTGAAATTCCTGCATGGGCAAGACCTGCTGTTGCATCAGTAGAAGCTATGTTAGCTCAACGTGGGATGTCAGCATCTACAGTAGGTAGAGATGCTTTATTTAATGCTATTATAACATCAGCTATGCCAATGGCTCAGTCTAATGCACAAGCTATTCAACAAAGTGTAAGTCAACAAAAAACTATTGAAGCTCAAGAAGCAGAGTCTAATGCTGCAAGAGTACAACAAACAGCATTAACAAATGCTAGTAACGTTTTTCAAATGGATATGGCTCAGTTTAGTTCTGACCAACAAATAGCACTTTCTAATAGTAAGTTTTTACAAACTGTAGGTATTACAAATGCTACAATGGACCAACAAACTATTATACAAGATGCAGCATTAATGTCTCAGGCTAACTTAACTGAAGCAGACTTTAATCAACGTACACAAATACAAAATGCTCAAGCATTCTTACAAATGGATTTAACTAATCTAAGTAATAATCAACAAGCAAATGTATTAAAAGCTCAACAAAACCAACAACGTGTGTTAAGTAATCAATCTGCTCAAAATGCTGCAGCTCAGTTTAATGCTGCTAGTGAAAATCAAACAAATCAGTTTATGAGTAACTTACAAGCACAGATGAATCAGTACAATGCTTCTCAAACAAATGCAATGGAACAGTTTAACGCTACGCAAAATAACGCTGCTGCAGCCAGAGATGCACAAAGAGAAGCTGATTTAAATAAATTTAATGCTCAGTTAGTAACACAAGTAGACCAGTTTAATTCTCAACAAGACTTTGCAAGGAATCAATGGAACGCACAGAACGCTGCTGCTGTTGAAGCTTCTAATGTTCAATGGAGAAGACAAGCTAATACAGTTAATACTGCTGCACAAAATCAAATTAATATGCAGAACGCACAGAATGCTTATGGTCTATCATCACAGGCTCAATCATTTTTATGGCAAGAATTAAGAGATCAAGCTGACTTTGATTTTAGAGCTTTTGAAAACGAAGAAAATAGAAAGGCACAGATAATATCAACAGCTATGGCTAACGAAGGTAAGTCTGGTGAAAAATATGATGATTATTTAACAAGTCTTTTATCAGGACTAAGCACTTCATTTAATTCTGGTTATAATAGTTATTATAGTACTGGTTCTGGTGGGCGTGGAAGATAATTAAGGAGAAATAAGTAATGGGATTTTTAAGAAAAGTAGGTAGAAAAGTTAATCGAGCATTAAGCAAAGTTTTTGGTAAAAAACTTGGTAACCTTATAGGCGGTATAGGGTTGTCAATGGTTATGTGGGGAGGTGCTAAAGTTTTATTTCCAAATTTAACAAGTACTATATCGCAACAAATGACGAACCTAAAATCTAAAGTATTTGGTACACCTACAGAAGCTGTTGTTGATATGGCTGATACTTTAGAAAACGTACCAAATATAGAAAGCAAAGTTAGTGATACATTAGTTAAAGAGTCTGTAGTAAAAGATGCTGTAATAGATTCAACTGTTAAACCAAGCAATCTTTTAGAAGGAGACATAACAGAGTTTGTAGATTTTACAGATGGTTCTAATTTAGTTCCTAAAGGAGGAAGTGCAAACTTTGCAACTGCTGTTACAGACCCTTCAAACTTAGCAAAACGAGGTACAACTTTAACTGAAGAATTTGTATCTGGTATGAATAAAATTGGAGAGGGTATTAAAAATTTACCTCAAAATACAGGTGAGTTTATTGCAGATATACCCAATAAAATAGCAGCAGCTCCGGGTAAAGCTTATGATTATCTTGCAGAAGGTGAATTTGTGGGAGATGTGTTTGAAGGAGCAGCAGTAGGAGGACTAACAGCATCAATTATGGGTGATCCAGAAGAACCATTTATAAGTGGAGGTGTTGCAATGCAACCTATTCAAGAAGCTGCTCAAACTAATTTTTTACGAGAAGTATCTCCTTCGGCAATGGCTGCGACAGGAATTACAAGACCATTAAGTTTTCAAGAGTTATCGAAACAAACACTATATGGTACTGGAAGTCCATCATGGATGGCAGAGTTTTATCAACCACTACTTACCCCACAAGCAATAGGATAATAAAATGGCAATATCAGAAAAAGCAGTAGAATTTTTAGGTAATAGTTTAGCTACAGGAAGACCTATTCCCGGACAATCTCTTACTAACAGTCCAGATCAAAAATATCCATGGGAACAACCAACTGAATTTACAAGTGTCAGAGAAGCCACTTTGTACGTGTTTGAAATATTAACAGTTCCAGATACAGTATCTAATTTATTAAACTCTGTAAATAGTGGAGTTGGTATTATTGATTTAGCATCTATTGTTTTATACTCAGGATTTCTTGAGGGTAAGTGGAATCCAGATGTTATGACTTTATTAATGGAGCCAACTATGTTTATGATTATGGCTCTCGCAGAAAAAGCTGAAATAGATTATGTGGTAGATTCTGGTGACCAAGACCTACCAACTGAGATGAGCCCTGAAAAACAACTTAGTAGTATTAATCAAGGTTTAAATGAATTTGAAAAGTTGCGTACAAAAACAACTCAACAAGTAAATGAAAAGTCTGTACCTGCAGATATTAGAGAAATGATAGAAGAAAAAGAATTACCACCAAGTTTACTTGAACAAGTTAAAAGTAAACAAGGTTCAAGTTTATTAAGTAAAGAGGAAAAATAATGGCAATTGATTATAAAAGTTTATTAGGTAAAGATATGACACCCGGACAAAACTGGGGGCAATTAGCTGCTGCTTATTTTTCTAACAACAATAAAGAAAGTAACAGAAGTAGAAATGCATTAATAGCTATGCTTGGTTTTAATGCTATCGAAAATAAAAGAAAAAATACTGTGTTAAAAAATTTACAAGAGTTAGAAGATAACCAAACAGTAGCAATTGCAAAGGCTCAAGCAGAGTATAATAATAGAGCAAAAATTTTAGAAGCTCAAGAAGGTATTAAAAAGTTAGGAGCTTACAAACATTTTGATACTGATGCTGAAGCATGGTTTAACAATCCTGCAAACCAACAAGAAGGTTTTGATCCATTGGATTATGAAGATGTTAATTCACCTTTATACAATTCAAAAACAAAAGCAAAACAAAGATACATAGATGAAGTCTTAATGCCTAGACACGATTCTAAATATTTTAAGATAGATAAGAATATTCAAACATTTGAAGAATATTCCAAGCCTGTTAAAGATTATTTTAAAGCACAATCAGCTTTAGCTTCATCACCGGGCAAGACAAGTTTAGTGCACAAAGGTTTAAACTTTATTGGAATTGGTAGCGATAAAAAATATATTGACGAAGTAAATAGAACTAAAGAAATTGTAGATAAATATAATGACAGAAGAACTACAAAAGATATTGGTAAAATATATTCTACTGATTATGATGATAACTTTAAGTTAAAGAATGCATATACTATTGCAACAGCTACACCAAAAGATGGAAGTTTTATATACAACGGTCAAAGAGTAACTGCTGAAGAATATGAAAATCAAACAGGAAGAAAGATTAGTGTAGGTATGTTACCCTCTGAAATTGAAGCTGGTAAAATTTATAGTGAAGGACAATTTAGACGAAGTGAAATGTTTAAAGAGTTAAAAACTTCTAGTGCTAAGAACGAAGCTTTGAAAATTTTTAAAGGACTTGATGAAAAAGAAAGAACCGAAGAAGAAGTACTAAGTATTGTAAATACAGCTACAGTAATTGATGCTATTAATACTAGAGAACAATTGTTTAACAGTTACAAAAATTCAGACGAAGAGTTTAATAAACGTAAGCCTAAAAAAGATCAATATACATCCGATACTTTATATGAAGAAGCTAATATTGCTTGGGAAAAAGAAAGAGATGCTGCTTATTCTAGAGGTGGTGCTAAATATGCAGCAGCAAGAGAAGCTTCAGGATACAATGTAACAATTTTAGAAAAGTATGAATCAGAAATAGATCAGTTTATTGACTATGAAATAGATGTAACACAACAAGCAGAACTGATTGGTTTAGAAGATGATCCTGACACAAAAGAAGACGAATCTCTAAAAGCTATAAGTCAAGAACAATTTGAAGAGTTTAGAGCACAAAGAAAAAATGAATTAATTGCAAAATTTGCTAGTTCTAAAATGTTAGAAAATGATAAGATGGCTAATATTCTTGAGGGTGCTTATGAACGATCTATTTCTGGTTTAGATAATTGGTTGGTTTCTAGTGATGGTGAAAAAAAAGCTCTAGAATTTAAACTTAAATATGAAGAAAACAATCCGGGTAAACAAATATCTATAACTAGAGCAACAGAAATTCTTAGGCAAAACAGAATGCGACAACTTACAGACGGATATATAAATAATTTAGCTTCCTTTGGAATTAGCATACCGGATGTTGATTTTAAAGTAGAAGATGATATAGATGAAATTTTAAAAGACTAATAAGTTAGTAATGGCTACAAAATTACAAGAAATAAAATCTAAAATTTATAATAATAATCCTGAATCAATGTATCTAGCATTGAGTGATGAAGAATTATTAGAAGAACTATACAATAGAGAAAAAATTAAACAGCAGTATAAATCTTTTAATGATTTTAGAACAGACTATACGTTTGATGTAGATGGTAAGTTTACTGATTTACAAAAAGAGACAAGTCCTTACAACTATCCATTTGTAGAAAAAGCAGCAAAACCAATTACTGATTCTATAAACATATTAACCTCACTTTATCCTGACTCTGTAAAAAGAAATATTCTTGCAGCACCTATAGAAGTAGCACAAGGAACCGCAGAGTTTTTAGGTGATATTGGTTTGCGTAAACTTCTACCAGAGCCTATTAGAAAAGGAGCAGCCGATTTTTCTACATATGCAACACAAGCAATTGTTGGAGAAAAAGGATTAGAACTTCAATCAAAACAAAAAGATGGAGTTAAGATAGGCAAACCTATTAGACCCGATAGCGTTGGTGGAGAGTTAATTAAAGAAGGAACAGAATTTGGTATAGGTTTATATACTGGTACTACATGGTTTAATGCTTTTAAAAGAATTAGAGATGCTAGAAAAATTAAAAAGATACAAAAACAATTTCCTGATTCAAGGGTAAAAACTTTGCTACCCGGTGGTGGTTTTACTAAAACTAAAAGCGTTGCTAAAGCTGTTACAATAGGTGAGTTAGCTTCTCAAGCAACTATGGACCCAGAAACTGCAGCAGTAGGTAAGTTTATTGGTAAGTATGTAGGTGATGATGCAGGGGCATTAAGTACTTTGTTAGAATATATGACTGCAGACAAAAGCAAAACAGCTTTAGAAAATCGTCTAGCTTTATTACTAGATGGTTTATTTATTACTGGTGTTGTAGGTGGAGCTATTGCAGGAAGTATTAAGTTTGGACCAAAAGTATACAAAAGCGGTAAAGAATTATTTAACAAATTTAAAAGTGTTAAAGAAACTGGATCTCCTGCAGAAAAAGAACAATTTATAAAAGTTATTGAAGATACTGCAGAAGCAACTCCAAAGGTTGAAACTCCTAGAGAGTTAAGAGGTCCAGAAAGTGATGATGTTTTAAAACTGTGGCAGTTTAGTGATAACCCAATTCAAAGAGGTGTAAGTGCACTATGGGGAACGTTTTTTAAATCAGAGGGAACTAACACTCCTAAAATGTTTAAGATTTTTAATCTTAATAAGAATGCTCAAATTGCATGGGCTGCAAAAGGTGAACAGTTAATGACTAGAATTAATTCTCAAATTGAATTAATTGCTAAAGAACAAGGAAAGTCTAAAGAAGTTGTTGAAGAATTATTTGATGGGTTTTTATTTGGTAGCAAAAGTATTGACACTTTACCTAAGAGTATAAGACCTATGGCTCAAGAAGCTAGAGATAGTATTGATGAGTTATCTACAATGATTGGTCAAAGTAAAGGTATTGACCCTGAACTTAAATTAGCTATACAAAAAAACTTCGGTACTTATTTAAGAACTACATACAAAAAATTTGAAGACCCTAATTACAAACCATCTAAACAACACGTTGATGAAGCAATAGCTTATATACATCGTCAGTATATTAAACAAAGTCAAACAGCAGGTAACTCTAGATCAGGTTTAAGTAGTAAAGAATTATTAAAACAAGCTGAAGCTGAAGTAGAAATTATATTAAGAGAAGCACAATATAGTGATGATTTATTTCAATTTTTAAACACTGTTAGTGGTGGTCCAAATTCAAAAATTATATTTAAAGAAAAAAGAAAGATAGCAGATGAAATAAAAAATCTTTTAGGTGTAGAAAAAAATACAGGTACTAGAATTTTTAGCACATTAAACACTTTATCTGATTTTGTTTATAAACATAACACATTCCAAAAATATTATAATCTTGGCAAAGGTAAATACTTTTTTGATAATCCAACAGGACAGTTTAGTTATCAAATAAAAGGCAAACAGTTTGGTCCTTTGGATGGTAAATGGACAACAGATGCAATGGCTTTAAATTTTATAACTCCCGGCAGAAATATTGACAAGGCTTTTGGTGAATCGGGTTTATCTATCATTCCCTCAACAATAAAATTATTATACGCTACAAAAGGATTTGGGCAGGGTTCTAAAACTGTGCTTAATAATGTTACCCATGAAAGAAACTTTCAAAGTAGTGCTATTATTATGCTTAGTAATGGATTAAATCCACTAAGTAAAACAAGTTGGGATGCAACTCAGATTGCATGGAACAATGTTACAAAGGGTGGAGATGAAGCCTTTGAGAATTTATACAATACATATTTAAGACTTGGAATTGTTAATCAAAATGCTAAGATTGGTGATATTAGACAACTGTTAAAAAGTGCTAGTAAAACTGGAGTAGCTGGATACGCTAATAAAGTTTTAGATTTTTCAGTAGGTGGTAAATCTTTACGAGGTACATACAAAGGAATTGAAAGGTTATATGTAGCAGAGGATGATATATGGAAGATAGCTGTATTTGAAAAAGAATTAGCTACTCTTAAAAAAGCTTTTCCAACTATGTCAGACGACATATTAGAACAACAAGCAGCTCAAATTACAAGAGATGTAATGCCAACATATGATATGATTCCGGCTGGGTTTAGAGCTTTACGATATTCACCTTGGGGAAATTACTTTTCGTTTCACGCTGAACGATTTAGAAATACTGTTAAAACTTATAAACAAGGTTACAAAGAAATTAACTCTGATAATGAAATAATTAGACAAAGAGGATATCAACGATTAGGAGCAAAAGTTGTTGTTGGTTCTAGAGGAGGAGCTATAGTAGGTTCTGGAAGCATGGCAATTTCTGGAGTATCCCCACAAGAAGACGAATACATAAAAAATATAATGCAAGAAGATTATCACGGAGATAATTGGCTATATGATACACAAGAAAAAACAGGAGATTTAACTTTTGTCGATACAAAGTTTATTGACCCTGATGCACCAGTCAATGATGCAACTTTAAATTTGTTGTTAAAACAAATGTCTACTGGTGATGTAACAGAAGAAGAATTAGATTCTGTACTAAATAAATTTTTTATAAATTCTATGGTAGCTATATCAGCTCCGTTCTTTGATGAAAATTTATTAGGTTCTGTATTTATAGATACTATTGCTAGAAATGGTAAAGATAAAGATGGCTTTGATATTCCCGGATATAACACAACTAAAAATAAAACATTAGATTCTCGTATTCAAAATATTTCAGCTATAACTAGACACGCTTGGAACACAGCTTTAAAACCTGCAGTTATTGATAACGTTGAGGGTATTGTTAGAGCAGCAGACCCACAAGCAGACAAGTATGGGGTAAAACCTGATATTCAATTAGAAGCTTATCGTAATTTAACAGGTTTTAATTGGAAGCCTGTAAACAAAGAAACTATTTTTAAATCTTTAAATAATAAATTGTATGACTTTAAATCTGAAAAACGCTTAGCAGAAAAATTAATGACTAATAATTATGATAGTACAAGAACACCTATTACTGTAGATGATCTTTACAATAATTTTTTACAGGCTAATAAACAATACTATATACAGTACGTTAAGACTAAAAAATTAATAGACAGCATACAACAGCTAGGATATATAGATGAAGATAGGGCTAAAAAAGGTACACCAAAAAGATATAATATTTCAGATATAGATTTTATGAATAACATATCTTTTGATACGCTTGAAAAAGCTTTAAAAGATGCTGGAATTTCTGAAGAAATAAGAGATCAATTAAACAGTGGTAGGTACAGTAGAGATAGATTTGTTCCTATTGTTCCTAGTGCTGAACAATTAGAATCATTTTATAACATGCACCCAGATGTAAATCGTAATGATGTAGAAGATACACTTGAATCTTTAACTAATATGCTAAGACAACTACCTTTACTTGAATTAAGAGATAATTATACTCAAGCAAGTAGAGAAGCTTTAGAACTTATAAAAAGTGGTAGAGTTTCTAAAGTTTCCGGTGGTTTAATTGAAGGTACATACCCTGTTCCGTTTACTAAAGAAGACCCCGTAGACAGAGAAAGCGATGATTTGGGCGGTGTAAGTTATGCTGAACAAATGGCTAGGTTAGGTTTTAGTAATGGTGGTCCACACTATAATAATATGGGCAATATTGAATCTAGGTTTGATTACTGGGCAGGTATGACAGGTGAAACATATGGTCAAGATGGAAGATTTGGAGTATTTGATTCTCCTGTATCTGGAATGAGAGCATCTTTAAGAGATATAAAAACAAAACAAAATAGATACAAAGACACTGACAATCCATTAGGACATGCAGTTGCAGAATATCTAGGTGGTGGTAGAGAGGGAACATTAGATCAAAAAATACAACGTGCAACTGGACAGCCTAATACCTCTAATTATAATCCAGACGTTCAAGGATATATTAATGATGTTTTGTTTAAGTATAACAGAGATGGTGATGAAGGAATAATTGATGCAATTGCAATGCGAGAAGCTGCTAGTAGAGAAGCTGCTAATTATTACATAAACAATAAAGAAGCAAAAAAACAAGCCGTAGAGTTAGCAAAGCATTCTTTTCCAAAAGGAACAACAACAAAACAAATGCTAGAATTTTTAAATTCGTTAAATAACTAATGATACTTTATACTGAGAAACAATTAAACATAGCTTATAACATTTATAGAATGCATCAAATTGGACAAGGGCTAGGCTTTATGGAATTAGAAAACTTTAGAAGACTTTACGAAGAACTATTACAAGAGGTATATGATGTTCCCATTTGAAATTATAACTATGTTAGGTTCTACTCTAATGAGTAGTATGTTAAGTTTGTGGTCTCAACGTATGAAGGCTAAACAAGATGAGCAGAAGATGTTGATTACTCGTGGAGAGTTTCAACTTAAAGCTGTAGAATCTGCACGTAACGTACAAGATAAAGGATTTCAATGGACAAGACGTATCATTGCACTATCGTCTATCTTTGCAATTGTTATACTACCTAAACTAGTAGCTGTTTATTATCCAGATGTAGATGTAACAGTAGGATATACATTATTTAAACCTGGATTTTTATTCTTTACTGATGGTAGAGATATATTTGAGTGGATAACTTTTCAAGGATTAGTAATAACACAATTAGATACAAACCTTGTATCAGCTATTATTGGTATGTATTTTGGTGGTAGCTTAGTTAAAAAATAAGAGGATATTATGCAAAACAATATGGGTGGCTTTAGTGGCGACATGGACAGGAACGAGGTTGAGATAGACCTTAATAAATTTATGGCTTTGCTACAAGAAAAGTCAGAATTAAAAGATAGGATAAGAGAGTTAGAAGATACTAAAAATGATAACCCTTATCAAAAATTAATATTTGTAGCACAAGCTGTAGACAGTTGGAGAATAATACCTAGAGCTTTTCTTAGTATATATATGTATTTATTATACTATGTAGTTTTTTGGTATATGGATTTACCGGACCCTAGTATGGAACAGTCAGGTTTAATATCTGTTGTTGTTGGAGCCGGAGCAGCTTGGTTTGGTCTGTATACTAGCACATCTAAAAAACCAGCCGGAGATAAATAAAAAGGAGATAAAATGTTGTCAAGAGGGGATATAAATAGAGGATTTTTTGGACCATTACTTATATTAGGTTTAATGGCAATGTCGTTTGCTGCAAGTGCAGATGACTGTGATGCTGGTACACAGTATTGTGAAGATAATAATTTAACTACTACTAATAATACAACTACTACAAATACTAATACCAATAATAATACTAATAATAATACAAATACA
>Ga0208159_1000870_pt1 | contig 11692 bp, 13 predicted proteins | sample 9_EtaG_FD_184082 | JGI IMG/M metagenome (GOLD analysis project Ga0208159, IMG submission 184082) | Marine viral communities from the Subarctic Pacific Ocean - 9_ETSP_OMZ_AT15188 metaG (SPAdes) (version 2) | ecosystem: Environmental > Aquatic > Marine > Oceanic | place: Pacific Ocean | collected... | reverse complement strand
CTCGTCTATTTGCCCAATAAACACCTTTGTCTGTTTGTACAACTTGGCTAGGATTATTAATACCAGCATACTTTACTTTTAACTCTAAGTATTCGTATTGTTTTGATACATTAATTATATAAACTACGCCTTTTTTAAATTGTAATATTCTATCTCCAAATGCCTCTAAATGTATTATTGAATCTCCATCGTCTACATCTACATCTATAAAACTAAATTTAGAAAATGTATCATATTCACCTATTTGACTTTTCATCATTCTATCAGGATATAATTTTCCATCAAATTTAACATTACCTACATATGTTCTATTGTATGCTACACAAGCTGTTTTGTAATAACATGGTTTTATATCATCAGGCACATATCCATGATTTGTTTGAAATGTTTCTGTAAACGTAGAACAACTATTTTCACATCTAAAAGATGTTGAATTGCTAATTCCACTTCCATCACTACCACCAGCAGGATACCAATCATTGTAAGATGGGCTTCCAGGTCCTCTTGCTCCTAACTCAAAATTCATTTCTGATAAAAGATGATAATCAGAAGATAAAGATCCTGACACACTATTATCTTGCTCTACATTAGATTTAATGTAAAGCTTTGCACCTTTAACTCTAGGGTGAACTCTTTTAAATGCAGCATTAACTTGCCACTCTACTTCAATTCTTTTGTTTTCTCCATACAATATATTAGAAATATTTTTACCTGAATTTTGCGTTGAATTACCTGCATTATGAAATTTTCCTAATTTAGTTAAAGAAGATTCTTGATTATTTTCATAAGTATAACTTGCATACAATGACCATTTTTCTCTTGAAGTACTATTTGATTGTGGTAGATTAATATTAAAATTAGATCCTGAAGATAGTAGTTCATTTTGTACAGGATTGTCACCTCTAACATGTAAATTAACAGCTATACTCCCATCTAGATTTATATCTTGATACAATCCTCCAGTAAAGTTTGAAGTAGTCCACGGAAAACTTTCTCCTAAAGGAGCTGTTTGATTTGTTTCACCTGAATAAGCATTGGAATGAATTAAAAGAATTTTGTTTGATGCTGCTACAGAATTTAAAATAAAATCATTTATAAAATCATTGTTTCCATTTGAATCTGGTCCTAAAGAAACTGCATCTATAACTGGAGCATATAACATACCAATTGTATTATCTGTAGTGCCACCTTTGTCAAATATCCAATTATCTACTCTAAATGGTGAGATATCAATTTCAGCTCCTTCACCATTAACAGTCAACCCATTAAATAAAATATTATCTCTTTCATAGCCTAAATATACTTTAGCGGTATTTTGTTCTAAAAACCCACCATCACATATTCTTAATCCTCCATTAGCCCAAAAATATACAGGAAACCAATTTTTAGCATATTCAGGATCTGACCCATTATGATAGTTTGATGAACCATAATTACCCATAGGAAAATCAGATATATGTTTATTAAATGCTCCGTCAGATGAAAATCCTAAATTTTCACCTAATAAATTTATTCTTGTAGTGCTATCTACTGCATATAAATGGAATACAGCTGAAGTGAATCCTGGAGCATTAACAAGACCGCTACGATTTTCATGCCTTGAAGCATATACAAAATATTCAGTATTAGAATCTCTTATTGAGGTAGGTCCTACATAAACACCTGATCCTGCAAAATGTTGAGAAAACTTTGTATCCCATGCTTCAGATGAAGTACCTGGAGCAGAAAAATTTTGAGTAACCATATCACTATAATCACTATTAAAATAAAATAGACCTCTTCCTCTAAATCCTATAGTGTTTCCCATAGTAGTAAAATCTTCAGCAGTACCATCTAAATTTACAACGTCTGCACGTTGCGCTTTTTTATAGCGACCTGATAACTCTACTAAACCTAAATTTCTATTTACATTTATGTTCGCACCTTCTACAATAGAATTGTCAGGCATATCTGAACCATGCTCAGAGCCTACAAGTCCTGTAGTAAAATCTTTTAATACTAATGTTTCTTTTGGCATTTACACTTTCTGGAATAACTGGAAGAGCACCATTTCGGATGAAGTTCGCCAACTGTCGCTTGTTCAACGAAGGAGTAAGAAGATGTGAGGTTAGTGCCCTTCCAATAATTTTTTGTTAACGTCATTACTTTTTAATATCGAGAGCTACTCTTGCAACATCTTCTACAACTTCCCAAATAGCTTCAAAGATTTTTTCTTCAGTCTTTTCATTTAGGATAGGAATATTAATACTATCATTTAACCCTTTTACAACTTTTGATTTTGTATCACCGCTAAATAATGTTTTTTCTATTTCATCTTGCACTAACTTTGCAATCATTTCTTTCATTTTAACTCCTTAGTAATTATCGTTATGTTTTCGTTTTCTTGTTACAAACTTTTCTTTAAGGCCATTTCCGCTTAAACTGGCAAGTATTTCTACGATAGCATGGTAACTAGCCTTAATCTCTTTTGTTTCCATTAAGGATTGTTTTTGAGCGTCTATGAGCTTTATAACAATACCTTCTAGTCTTTCAAAAGATTCTCGAAGTTCTTTTTGTAATTCGTTCTGTATCCAATTAGTCTGTTGTTTTGCATAGAATCCTAGAGCTACTACCATCATAACAGGTAGACCAAAACGCTCTATTAATTCAAATACTTCCATATTATGATGATACTGAAGCTACGAATATTTCTATATCAACAACATTTGCAGTTGGATCAATTAGTATACTTTCCAAATCATGTAATGTAGTTTGCACAGAAGCATCAGTAGCATAAACTGCTACAGAATCGTGAGCTGTTCCCATAACAAAACTTTGCCCTGCTGCTAATAATATAGTTGCTGTTTCATTAGCTGCACTTGCTCCACTACCACTTTCAGTTGTATCTATTTGCAAATTAACATTAACTGGATTAGTATCATCTAAGTTAGTTAATCTAATATATTTAGTATCTGTAATATCTACTGAATTATCCGTAACATCTGCAGAAACTCCACTTCTAAATACAGTAGTATCAACATTTGCTGGACATCTTACAATTTTTTTAGATACTTCATTAACCGATCCAATAGAAAAAGTATTTGTTGAGCCTTGAGCAGAACCATTCAATGTTATGTTTTCTGTTATCGTGACTGTCATTGCAGCCGCTGTTATTGTACTTGCCATTTTTTATCCTTTTATTAGTTTACCCCATAGTGAGGTCTTACCATCTATTATTTGTATTGTATGAACTGTAAAATGTCCACCTTCATAAAAATCAACTATTGCAAATGCATGAGACCAGTTAATATTTCTATTATCTAACCATTCGTTAGCACCAGGACTCATATCTTTCAAACATCCCATGCTCCATGCAGACTTAGGTCCATCCATATGAGTCATAGAATGCTGTTGCAAGTCATGCCAATGCCCATACATTATATTGCATCCCATTTTTCTTAGATGATTTGCTGCATGATATTGACCACCAAATTGATGACCATGATAAAAATATAACTTGCCTATCTTTAAATGTTTACCAAAAGGATAATATGTATATCCTCTTTCTTTTAATTTTACTGCATTTTTAAATTTATATTGCGGTATATATGGATACTTTTCTACTGCTAAGTTTAACCAATTATCATGGTTACCTTCTGTTATATATCTCTTTTTGCAGTTTGCTTTATCTAGAGATTCATCTATCCAATCCATCCCCGCATTGACTTCTCTAACATCGTCTTCAAAACCTTCTATGAGGTACTCAAGTGGAGGAGCTTTTTTTCGTTTAAACTTCCATGCGCTAAAGGCTTCCCATTCCCCTACATCTCCTAAGTCTACATAGAGATCAGGCTTTACTATTTCGATCGTCTGCTTTAAACAACTAATTGCATCTGGATCATGCAATGGGAAATGTTTATCTGGAGTAACTATAGCCCGTTTAACTACACCTTTATCAGACTTAGGCATCTACCAGCCCATCTCTTTTTTGATTTTAACAATTAAATATGCAACCGTTGCAATCCCTACAGCAACCTTTACTATTTCTGGAACCATTGCCATGAATTGCATAACAAAACCACAACCTCCGACTCCGCATGTTTTTAATGTGTCAACCATTTTTCCTCCTGTTTATGCTGCATCATTAATTAGAGCAGCTACTATGCACCGTACTTTATTGCTACTATTAGCTTCTACGTGCAAATCATTTGTAACGCAATTTAATTTAAGAACTAATGTATCACCTGATGATAAAGTAATAGCATCTGTTGCTGCAGATAATTCACTTGCACCTGCATCTAAAGAGATATGCACAGGATCTGCATTAGTAGTAGCTCCATCATCTCTTAGACTTGTATGTTGTATAAACAACCATTTTACTTTATCATTAGCACCATCTATAGTAGATTGTGTGCCTGCAGCATCTGTTCCTGCACCTGCATCACCTTGTCCTTGTAAATATGCATCACCATTTTTTATTAAATCTGTAGCGCCTGTCGTAACATCTGTTATTCTAAAATACCATTTATCTCCAGCATTAGTTGCAGCTGGTGTATAATTATTGCTACAGTTAGCTATTACCTTAGCTATTTCATCTGGTAATATCTGTACACTACCTAACCATTTAGCATCATCTGCCATTATCTTGTCCTCATATTTGAATCACCCATAGCAATATAGGGACCACGTTTTCTACCAGAACGTTCTTTTTCTAATTGTTTTTTAAATAATCTCATAAAATATTCACGCATTTCCATATTACCTGTGTCTTCAGCAGTCTTAGCTTTTAAGTAATACACAATAGCTTTAGCTTGATATGGAGTTACATCTATTACATCTGATTCATCTTGTATCTCAGAAGCAGGACTATATGTATATTCTACTTCAATTCCATTTTCTACATCTTCTTTAGGACTGACATACTTTTCATAGCTATCACTTCCTATAGTAGATGAACTGCCTGGTATCCATTGACCACCTGCAGCTTCACAATCTGTTTTATTAGTATGTCCACCTACAGTGCAATGTGCAACTGCTGTATTCCCGCCACCAGATGTTATTTCTTTTTCTACAATAGCTACTTTATTGCCTCTATTGTAGTATGCGTATTTTTTATATGCCATCACTATCCTTAGTTTCAGGTTGATATATTGTTCTTGGTATACTCTTATATGTATCATCTGAACAATTATGATTCTTGCATCTTAAATCTATAATCTTTACCATATCACTTGGTAGGTCATAAAACCTTTTATCTTTTACCATATTAATTCTTGTAGCAGCTACATGAGTTTCTGATATTAAATTCATTTCTTCTAAAGCATCTTTTATATATGCAATTGCTCGACCTGTTTGATCAACTCCTGCTCTTTCCATTATCTCTGATACTTTCATAATTATTCCTTAGGCTTGCCAAATGCAGAATCATACTGCCTTGATAATATTGCATGCCTTAATTGTAAATGCGAATGTGCTGAGACATTTGCTTGATTCTGTGCTTGATATGCTTGCACGTAACTATTAATTTTATTTATCTGTAACATTGCTAGTTCTTCATCTTCTTCGTCTTCTATAAATTCACCAGCAGTAGCAAACCATTTAGAAAAGTCTCTAAAGTCTGCATCAGTTCCATATCCATCGCTATCCGCATCCATAGTTCCAGTTAATTCTTCACTAGCACCACCCACTTTAGGAGCAGCATTTAAACTTCCTAAATGATTTTCTAATGATTTGATTGCAGCATATATAGCTACTAGGTATACTTTACTATCATCAAAATATTTTATATCACTATGTGAATGCAACAATGAATCTCCACCTTTATCTTCTGGAACATTATTCACATAATATACTTTGAAAGTATTAGGATCTGAACTTGGTTCAGGATACACACTTATTTGACCATTATCAAGAATACTATATACAGGATTAAATTTAGATGCAAAGTGTAAGCTACCTATATCTGTTACCCTTGATTGTAAATGCGGAGATACTTCTTTGCAATTTCTCCAATCATTATCAATACCTGCTTCTCTTACTACTGATACAATCTTTGCTCCATTTATATCTAATCCATTACTTGATCTTTCTGCAGAAACTCTTGTAAATAACTTTATATTGGATGGATTCATAGCTATAGATTTATTAGTTACATCTATAACCCCATCTTTTAAATATTGAGTTAATTCATCAGTACTAGGGCTAGTATCTATTGATAAACTTGTTAATCCTTCTACCTGTGCTTGAAATGTTGCCATTAAATTCCTTATTTAATACTACCCCCAGCCAATGCCAGGGGTAGAATTGTTTACTATTTAACTTACTTTACCTGGAATAAAATATTTAATCCAGATATTGCCTACTAAGCCAGCTAAAGATCCACTTCCATCTCCAGTTATATACTGAGTAGAAGTCATAGGTACGAATGTTTTACCATTTGTTCCACCATTAACTCCAGAAGTTGCAAGTATAGCTGCAGCACCTACATTTACTCCATCAAGTAGAGTATCTGAACCTGTAGTTCCATCAGCTGCTACTCCGATATCTATAGTAGCACTACCAGTAGCTTCAGTCGTAACATCAAGAACTATGCATTCTACAATGATGTCTTCGCCTTCAGGATTTTTCCATGATATTCCATGGTCACCAGCTGCATGACTAGTAGCTGTTATAGCAACACCACCATTAATAGGTAGCTTTACTATTTTAGGCTGAGAATCAAGGTGATCATCAGCTTTATTTTGTCCGTATAAAGGATTTGCCATAATTAAACCTCCTTATGACCAGATAGCGTGAGTTTCAGGACAACACCATTCCATTCCCGCTTCTGTAAGTATTTGATCTACTCTTCTGTCGACCCCAGAGTTCTCAAGTGTTTGCACACCTACGTAGACTGATGTATCTCTATTTATTCCATTACCAACAAGTGGTCTGTAAGCACAGTACTTCATGTTAATACCTAGAATCTTAACGTCAGTTCCATCAAGGTGGATATTTCTAACCACATTCATATCACCATAAATTGTTGAGATTGTAGATACATCAAGTCCTAATACTTTTTTCTTACCGATCATGCTCATGTCTGCCCTACCATATGAGTTTCCACCAGTATCAGGTGAAGATGCACCTGGTTTAATCATTCCAACATTATTAGCAAAGTATCCAGATAATTTATGTAGCCAATTGTATGTTGCTGTATTACAGAAAAATACTGTTGAGCTAGCATTATTATATCGTGGATCAAGTAATGCTGACATGTTATCTAGGAATGAATCTTGATTTGCAGTTGCAAGGTCTAGACTAAATGTATTTCCATAAGTAGAAATCCAATCAACAGCACCTTGTGTAGTATTCACACCACCTGTAGTAGCTTGAGTACTAAACAATAATGACTGCTCAATATCATACTTATGTTCAATTAATTTAGTTTTCCAGATTCTTGCCCACTCATTGCCTTCGTATTTTAGTACAGTAGCTCTGTCAGTATTATTCATAACAGCTGATGTTTTGAATATCTGAGTTTGCCCATAACCTGTACTAAAAGGCTGGTCTTCCCAAGTTTCAGGATACCCAGTACCCACACCATGAGCTGAACCAACAACATAACACTTGAATGGCTCTAGATCTTCTTGAGCTGCGGCTGTTTTAGTTGCGCCTACTACATCATCACCATCTGGCAATACAACTACTGCTGAAGTACCTTTTACACATGTTGCATTTACAATTGCGTAATTAGCTGTATTTAAATCAACTGAGTTAATTTTCCATAAAGTGTAAGCATTCATTGTAGCTGCACTAAAAACTCCTCCTGAGGGTGCTACTGGAACTTTAATTACTTGACCTGGTATGAAAAACTTAGGCTGTGTACCAGCTTGACCAGCGTAATACTTACAAGTTTGACCAACTATATTTTGAAGATTACCTTCAGAATTATAATCAGTAAAAAACTTAAATGAATATACGCTTGAACCTGCAGTCATAGCTGCGCTAGTATCTGCTGCATCTGGGTTTGTTCCTGGTAGCGAAATTGCTACTTCACTATATGCTTCCAAATAAGCATATCTTTTCATGAATGATCCACGTCTTTCAGTAAATTTGAATGAAGGGTCATCGGTTGGTTTTTTTGCTACTTGACTAACGAATCTAAAGAAAGGATCTTGTGCTAATGCTAATTCAGATACCCTGTCACCAAAGTTATACTTTCGTCTTAAGGCACCCGTATTTAGAGTAGATTGACTTCCTGTTAGAGCGTCATGGTCTTGATCAGAATATAGACTGTTACCGCCTATAATATTACTATCTGCCATAGTTCTATCTCCTTAACTATTTAATTAAGTTTAGATAGACTTTAAATGTATTTTAAATGTTATCTATCCAAACAAGTTATCAACGCCACCATCAAGTCCTAATAGTCCTTCAAATATATCATCGTCTGGATTATTCTTTTGTCCTTGAGAGTTGGCTCCACTGGCACTTGCTGGCATGTTTCGAACATTTTTCATTTGGTTTAGCATGTCTGCTCTTGTAGCATTTGCAGTATTTGCAGCAGCTTTATCTCTATTAACAAGATAGTTTACATCTTCTAATGTTAATATATGATTTTTAGCTTTATCTACAAACTCTTCATATTCTTCATCTGACATATTATTTTTAGCTCTAAACTCTTCTTCTTCTTTTTTCTTAGATAACTCAGCTTGAACTACTTTAGCATTTTGTTTTTCATGTTGAAGCATATTACTAACTCTTCTTTGGACTAATCCATCTACATGAGCGTTCATAAGTTTAGCGCTATCTGAATCAGGTGTTGACATTGCTTCATTAGCATCAAATACAAAATCTTCATCAAGATTTAATTGTTCTTGAATTGACTTTGCAGGTTGACCACCATTTACTAAATATTCTCTGACATGTTGCACAAGGCCACTATCATTTTTCATAGCTTCAAGAACAGGTACGAATGGGGTTAAATCATTCATTTGTTCTTTTAGCTTAACAGCTTCACGACTACTATCTTTATATCGCTTTTCCCAGTCTGGGCTGTTAACTGACTGTTCCGCATTGTTGGAGCCACTTGTAAGATTTTGTTGGGTTACCTCAGCTTCTTTAGCAATATTGGGGCCAACATCTTGGTGGGTTGCCTCATTTGGATCTACTATTCCTCCGTTTACTTGATCTTCTAAAGCATCAAAAAAACCATCGGAGCCTGAATCAGCTTGACTAATTTCATCAAATGAATCTTGAGTCATACCAATTTCAGGGTTACCTGCAGTACTTTCTTCTTTAGACATAACATCTCCTTATTTGATTGTTATTCTTCAACGTAGTTTACTCAGAAGTTTCCTTCTTTTGCAAATTATTTTTTATCATAGCTAAATCTTTCATTTGAGTATTTGCATTATTATTCATAACGTTGCGTAATAATTTTTGCTCTCCTTCTGTTTGAACATACTCTTTGTTCATATTAGATTTAACTTCTTCTTTCTTTTTGTTTATCTCTACATCAGCTTGCATAACCTTATGTTTTATACCAGCTTGTACTAATTGTCTTTCTAGAGTTTCAATAGTACCATCCTTATCTTTAACAGCTTCTTGTAAGCTAGATAATTGGGATTGCAGTTGAGAGTATAAACTTTTTCTTTTAATAATATTTTCTTTATTTTTGATATCAGTTTCAGCTAATAATGCTATATCATCTATAACGCCCATTTGCATTAACTGTTTTAATTCTTCTAAATATGCCCATCTATTGATAGGTAATGTAGAACCTGATATAATTTTTACATCATATTTAACTGCAGCTATATCCATTGATTTTCCTATAGCTTGACCCATATCATTATATATAGGAATGTTAATTTCTACTTCTCTTTGTTCTTGTATAGCAGATGGCTGTATTATTCTAAATCTTTTATTTGCAGTATATACAGATTGTGCAAATTGCAATACAACGTGACCTGTTTGTTTTAATGCAGGTTCAATAGATGTATTCATCCATTGTTTGATTCTACGTGTACCATATTCATCTAATGCTAACATACCTCTATATGTTTCACTAGCCCCGCCTGAATCTCCCATCATTGAACTATAAATACCTGCAAGATATTCAATATCATTTTTCCCCTGTTGAACTATTTGGAAAAATGCACTTGATAGTGGAGCAGGCATTACAGGCGTAGGTCTTTCTACTCCTGGTCTTATAGGCAGCAATGCTCCTGGACTAGATGAATATTTTTCCCATGTTTCTGCATCAATACTTCCTTCTTCATACATCCATCTGAGTGATGATCCTAACGATGCATTGTGTACCATTATTTGATGAGCTTTATTTATCTCTTGCTGTTTACCTATTAAGGGAGCAACTGCACTCATAGGATATGGAGTACCTGTCCACTTATAATGAAATGGTATTAATGGATAATCTTTTACAGTATTAGGTAATATTTTTTCATATAATATTTTATCACCTACTGCAACTATTTGTTTGATTCTTATGTCATAAAACTGAACTTGATCTACAATATTATCAGCAATTAATTTGTTTTTTAATAATACTTTATATTCTTCTTCAGATACAATAGCATTTTCAATTTTAGATGCTTCATTTTGCAATGTACTTATAGTTTCTTGTTCAAAAGCTTGCAATTGCTGTTGCATCATTTTTTGTTCTTTTTGCAATTCAATTTGCATTCGTTCAGGTATAATTTTACCCTCTTGAACAGCCATTTCTAATTGTTGTTGTGTTTCAACTAATTTAACTTGCATTTCAGCTTGCATTTCTTGCATTGCAACTTGAGCTTGCTGTTTAATTTGTTCTATAACTTTTGGACTAGGAGGTATCCTATAAAACACATTCATATATGATACTTTAGTTTTTTCATAAATTTCAAAATATTCTGTTAAATTATCTTGATTACCATCTGCCTCTATAGCCATATTAGTTTGTTCCGTGGTATCATTAAATGCAAATAGTTTTTGATCTTTATCTCCCACAGCTCTAGCTGACCAACTTCGTTGTGCATTTTCATCACTACTAGCTTGTGCAATTTTTCTTTTATAATCAGGAAATGTTTTAGCTAAATGATTTTTAGGCAATACTTTTCTAATTAAAACAAATGCTGCATCTTTAAATAACATATCTCTAGATTTAGGATCTACATATACATCAAATGGCTCTGGTTGAGTTATAACAACTTCACCCATCCCATTGTCCATATCTTTGTCTACAGATATTAATAAATATCCTAATCCTTTTGTAACAGCATCATTTATAGCATTACCATATAATGTATTACCATCAGATAATGACCATATGTAATCACACAAATCAGACAATACTGCTGCTACATCAATATCACTTCCTTCAGTTCCAATAGCTTGCCATCTAGGATTATTTGCAGTAGCATAAAAATTTAACATTTCAACTACAGGTAATATTCTATTGATTACAAAAGTAGGCATTCCTTGCTCTTCTAATGAATTTTTTTCAGATTGACTTAACTGTTCATCGTGAGCAAATTCATACCCTTTTTGATTAATATATTCCCATTGTTTTCTTGTCCAAGTATTAGACAAGTTATACAATTGTCTTATCTGATCTGCTTTCTTTTTTCTAGCCATTATTCTCCTATAAAGGTTGAACTACTTGCTAATGTCTGAGCTTCAGACTTGGTTAATACACTAAAGTTTGGATATGCAACGCCTGAACCTAGTGCTA
>Ga0208159_1000863_pt1 | contig 11761 bp, 5 predicted proteins | sample 9_EtaG_FD_184082 | JGI IMG/M metagenome (GOLD analysis project Ga0208159, IMG submission 184082) | Marine viral communities from the Subarctic Pacific Ocean - 9_ETSP_OMZ_AT15188 metaG (SPAdes) (version 2) | ecosystem: Environmental > Aquatic > Marine > Oceanic | place: Pacific Ocean | collected... | reverse complement strand
AACAGGAGTGGTTACAGCTATTACTAGTTGTGGAGCTTCATTAACATCTTATTCATCATCATCAGCTGGAGTATTTAATAATGTTTGTGCTGTAGATGGTAGTGTATTCCCAATAAATCAAACCTTCCATCATGATGGGTCAGGTAGTAATCCAGCAGCAGGAGATCATTGTTACTCAGATGCAGGAGGAACTTCACCTTTACCAGCAGGTTATTATCAATTACAACCATCTAGTACAGGTGCAGGCAACAGAACTTATTTACAAATAACCGGGTTCTTGGGTCAGGTAGCTGCCTCATTCCCACAAACTTGTTAATTATGGCTATAACTATTTCATTTAATCCAGAAGGAAAGACCCCAGGGTGGCCGTCTTTCTATACCTTTTTTCCAGAAAAAATGATAGGTATGAATGGATATTTTTATTCTTTTAAAAACGGTAATCTATATAGGCATAACACCAATTCTTTGCGTAATAACTATTATGGTGTTCAAGGCACCTCTAGCATATCAAGCGTGTTTAATCCATTCCCTACTAAAGACATAAAACTTTTTAAAACTATGTCATTTGAAAGTAATGCAAGTTGGGCTGTAACAAATCTAGAAACAGACTTAAACAGCGGCTCAATGTTAGATACTTATTTTGAACAAAAAGAAGGTGAGTGGTTTTCATATATTAGAAATAATGCTGGTGCAGTAGACTGGAAATTACGTTCAGCTAGCGGATTAGGTATAGCTGCCACAGCTACAGGGCCAGCTAACGCAACAGTGGTAACGTTTAGCGAGCCTATAGGGAATGTAATAAGTGTAAACGATATAATATACATAGCCACTGTTACAGGTATAAACACAGATGCACCAATATTATCAGGCCCAGTCACAGCTATTACAAGTAATTCTATCACTGTTGATGCCTCAGGGGCTGGAGCAACAGCGCCAACAGCAGGTAAAATGATTTTATATTATAAAAATAGTGTGGCTGAATCTAGCGGAGCCAGAGGATATTATATGGAATTTACCATGACTAATGATGACACAATACCTGTTGAGCTTTTTTCAGTAGGAAGTAGTCTAATGAAAAGTTATCCTTAGAATTTACTATCTTTGCTAAATAGCAAAAATATATAATTATGCCAGAACCTATAACATTTGGAACAATCATGGCAGGTGTAGGAGCCCTGACTAGTTTGGCTGGAGGCGGTTTATCTTTCGGTCAAGCAGCAAAACAAAAAAAAGCACAAGAAAAAGCAGAGCGGGAAAGTATGCGTTTAATGCAAGAAGCTAGAAGAAGGTTGCAGACAAGATTTTATGAGCAACTTCAAGTACCCACTGAAGCATACGAAAGACAATTTAGAGAAAACACAGCACAACAAAAACAATCTTTGCAAGCATTACAAGAGTCAGACCCTAGAACATTGGCTGCGGGTGTTGGTAAAGTACAAGCTGTTGGTGTAGCACAAAATGAAAAAGTAAGAGAGCAGATGGCTAATGATTTAATGAGGCTACAAGAGATAAAAGCTCAAGAAATGTCGGCAATAAATGATGAACTTGTTTCATTAGATGCAGGTGAAGCAGCAAGTCAAGATATAAGATCAAGAGAAGCTAACATGATGAGTGCAGCAGCAATAGGACAGGGGGTTAGTGGTGTATCGAAAGGACTCACGACAGGAGCCGAAGTTGTGCCTTTATTTTTTAAAAATGCAATAGATAGAAAGCTTGGTAAAATTACAGGTAAAGACTTAAAACCTGGTAATAGATTTTATGACGCTCAACAAAAATATAGAAGAGAACAAACCGATATGAATTTGAGAGATAGTTTTGAGAACTTAAAAGGAATGGAAGATATTGTTAATCCTTACGAAAGACAATCTGAAGCAGTCGATTTTTTAACACAACCTTTAGATACACCTCCTTTTGTTCCATACACCCCTTTAACTGTAGTACCAAGAAATAAATAATGGCTATACAAAAAAATATAAATCCCTCTAAATACCAAATACGTAAAGAGGTAGATGATATTACTAAGTCCCAGGTAGACTGGGCTACAGTAGCTGGTACACTAACTGATAGTTTAACAGGTATAGCAGAAGATAGAAAAGCAAGAAAACAAAAACTTCAAGATGATACAATGAAAGTCATGGAGAAGTTGAGTGAAGTTCCTGATTTAAAAAACCAAACTTTATTAACACAATACTATAATGGCAGTGACAATGCAGCTAGCGCTTTACAAACTTTTTACAATCAAGTAAAACGAGGTAATGCTAGGATAAATGACTATAAAATATTTCAAGGTAATGTTTTAACAGGATTCAAAGGTTTGTCTGAAAGTGTTAAAAATTTTGACAGTTACTACAACACTATGATGGAAAAAATAAAAAACGGTGAGGTATCAAATATGACTGAAAATGCTGCTGATTCTATTTATTCTTTTGGAAAGCTAAAAGGTAAAACGATATACACAAATCCAGTTACAGGTCAAGTGCAGTACGTAAACATGCTGCCCGATAAAGACGGCAACTACACTATAATGCCTGATCCGAAAAAAAATCCTGAAGCGTTTAAGAATCCAATGAGTATAAATGCTTTAATGCGTTTTGAGGAAAAGAAAAAGATATTAAATGAGGAGGCTAAAAAAATTACAGACCCTCTTGCTACTATAATTTCAACTGAAGTAAGAAACGGTAGCGTCAAGTCTTTAGAAGATTTTAGGCAAATAAATAATATTAGCGGGTTTACCTACAAAGAATGGATGGATAGTCAAGTAGATAATCTAACAGCGACTGATTCAGACATAGTTCAAATTTTATCTAACCAAGGATACGGTATTGCGGCTAGCGTTGCTGAGTTTAAAGAAAAGTATCCTAATCTAGGTATTGATAAATTTATAAAAGTTGATTACAGTAGCGGCACACCAGACATAACTTTAAATGACGGCCAAAAACTTCAAGCAAGAAAATTAGCTGAGATGGCCATTGAAAGTCAAATTGACAGTATAGTTAAACAGACGCCACCATTTAGACCTGATACTATTGATAAACAAAGAGGTATTCAACGAGAGGAAAAACTTAAAGGTGTTGATTTTGCAAATAGATTAATATCAAACGTATTTGATGACGCTAAAGCAGCACAGAATATGTTGGAGACTGACCCATTGTACAAGGATGTAGAGAAAATAGTTATGAAAGACGTAGGTGGTAATCAGATTGAAAAAACAAGTGATGATTTTGATGTAAACAAAGTAGATGTTATCGAGTTTACAATGTTAGTTGATGGTAAGATGACACCATTAAACATTGAGACTAAGAGGAAAAACGCTCAAGGTGAGTTTGAATTAGATCAGAATGGTAGCCCTATAGCTAAAAGTGGTCAAGAAATAGTAAGAGATATTCTTACAAAATTAAAAGTACCAGCAGCACAAGTGCAATCATATATAGATGAACATTTAGCAGCAGGTAAGTCTTTCAATACTTTTGAGGGTATTCCATCTTTCAACAGAACTTTAGGTGAGTTAGGTAATGTTGGTGGTATAAGTGTTAGATTAGGTAAAACTGCATTCCCTGTCGACCAGGGGGTTACAAATGTCCTTAAAGATGACTTTAAAGAAGATGACAAATTAACTGATTTAATTACCGCTAGGCTTAATGCGGAGGCTGGTGAAGACGAGGCGGCTAAAGATAAAGCAGAAAAGGATTTGTTTACTTATAAATGGGGATTAATATCTAGTATGTTGGATCAGGCTTTTACTAATAAAGAAGCTTTAGGTGGAAGAAGAATGTTTAAAGTACAGCCTTTACAACAAGGTGAGACTATTAAAATAAATTACGACAATAGAACTATTGACCTAGGAATCACATTAAGTCAAGTAAATAACAATGGTTCAGCGTTAATAGAAAAAATAACTGAAGCTGTAAATAAACCGAAGCCTACACCGGGCGACGATGAAGATTTTGGATAGATGAATGAACAGTTGTTAAAAAATATTTGGAATAGACTAACTGCTGATGGTAAGACCACTAGTGATTTTGATACATGGATGTCAAATATTTCTAATAATCCCGATGTTCAAACTAATGTACACACCTATCTGGTGGAACAAAACCTAACTCAAAATGATTTTGACACCTGGTCTACGAACACAGGCTTAAAAAAAAAAGACGATTCCGAATTACCGCCTATTTCTCAAGGGGAAGATACGGATTCTACTGGCGTTACGGTGGACGCAAATGCTTTATCGGCATCTGGTCAGGCTCCCAGGGAGCTTAGCTACATAGAAGAACAATTTCAGACAGACGTACCGGATGCAAAACAAAATTTTTTTGCAAGCAGAGGGGGTGTATTTCCTACAGGTTATAAAACACCAGAGCAAGGAGGTAATGTAACATACAATCAAGAGCTTATTACTGCTCTGAATAACGATCCGGGTATTATAGATGCTTTACAAAAAGGTAAAATAAATGTAGAAGATATAAGGAACGCGTCAAGTAATAAAAAAGAACTACGAGAAAAAGCTATAAAAAAACTTCAAGAGTATAGAGCTAAATCCTCAGAAGAAATAGAGGAAATAATTATCAATGAAAGGTTAGATACACCTTTTATATATGAAAACGCTTCTACCGAGGACGGATTTCTTGAAGATATATACGAAAACATAGATGGATTAGAGGGTATAAATAAAAAAGACTTTGATGGCTTCATTACATCCACAGGCTTAAAAGCAGACTATTTAGATAAATTAAATAAAGGGTTACTAGATAGTAGTTCTAATTATGTTTTTGGTCAAGATGATAGTAGGTTTGAAACTACTAAAGAGATGGAGGAATTAAGAATGTTAACTTTATATCTTGAAGATGTACAAAAAAGAGATAGAAGGTTTCAAGAAATAGATTACCGAAAAAGGAATAAAGGTTTAAGTATGAAGTCAGAGGATTTTGATTACATGCCTACCGATTACGTAAACCCTGCAAGCCTTTCTGAATTTATTAACAACAACATGCCTAACTATGTTAGAGAGTTACAGCAGAATCAAGTTGAGGCTAGAGCTTTATATCAAAGATACAAAAATGATAAAGTAGGTGTAGGGTTCACTTTATGGGAAATGGCAAAATCAGCTGGAACAGGTTTATTAGATAGAGTAAATCAAGTAACTGCAACTATCAGCGATTTATTAGGTGCGGATACATATGCAGAAGATATAAGGCTAGCCACTGAGTACGCTAGATTTATTGAAGATCCTAATCTTCATTATACTTATGTGGAAGGAAAAGAAGTAGAGGTTGGTGGAGTAAATTATTTAGTGAACTCAAAAGGAAATATATTTGATATTGACCATAAAGCCAATGTTACTGCTTTATTAGATGAAAATTCACGTAATATTATAAGATCAGCAGCTGATACTCAAGGTGAAAAGGGTTCTAGCTTAAGTCCACAAGGAGCTGCGATAGACACTGCTGGAGTGATAGGGTCTCTCATTGTTGATTTAGCCCTTACAAAAAACGTCTCACAAGCAATTACTGCAACAGGATCATTTGCAAAAGGAGCTGGAATATTAGGTAATACTATGAAAACATTAAGAAGTGTACCTATGGATAGAGGATTGGCAAGCGCTTTTATAGCTCAATCATCATTAGGATTTTCTATGGGTATAGAAAATACTTTGAGAGAAGCAAAAGCGGCAGGATTATCAGATGAAGAAGCACAGGAGTTAGCATTAGTTGCCGCACAAGAAATGGCTGTATTATATGGTCTTACATCATTCATATCTCCACAGACAAAAGCGACCGAAGCCTTCTTTGGTAGAATAAACACAAGTAGTATGATAGGTAGAGTTATGGAAGTTAGTAAGAATGCTGGAGGCAAAGTACCACCTGCAACTTTTGCGCAAAACTTAAAAAGCGCGGGATTTAAATTATTAGAGTATGGGGGTGAAGGAGTAAAAGAATTTGTACAAGAAAATGTTCAGCAGATAGGAGAAAGATATTATGTAAATCCAAGTATAAATGATAGAGCAGCTCAAAAAATTATGGCAACTACCATTACTGGTGAAGAGTTTATTAACACAAGTATATTGTCATTTGCTGCGGGTATGATAATGCCTGGTTTAGGTGATGCGATTGGTGTAAATAACTTTAAGAACAGCAATATTGATAAGCTTCAAATGCTGGGCTTGTTGAATCAAAACAAAGAAAAGACAATCTCACTGTTGGATTCTCAGGTGGCTGATGGATACATTACGCAAGAACAAAGGGATAATGTAGTAAACCAAATGGATGTTTATGCAGGTAGTATTAATTTTATTCCTAGAGATTTAGATTCAGATACAGCAGCAAGTATTATGGAGGACGTTTACGAAATAAACAAACTCGAACAGCAAAAACAAGAAACAAATGTAAAAGCAGTCAAACAAAGGATAGAACAAAAAATAGAGGAGGCTAATAATAGAATCAGTAAAGCTGTAGACTTTGGTGACTTAGATTCCTCTACAAAAAAAAGATTAAAACAAGAAGCTCGAGAAGAGTTACAAGAACAAAACCCAAACAGAAGTATAACAGATAAAGAAGTAATAGATTATGCCATTCAAAAGTCAAGCACAGAGGGCGTGGATGTACGCCAACAATCCCCAGATGGCCAAACGGTTCGAGAAGGAGACACCGAAGGGGCCACTACCGAAACGGGTCAAGAAACCGAAGTTAAGTCTGATGAGACTCAGGAGAAAACGGAAGTAGTTCAAGATTTAGAAAGTAGAATTGAAACAGAAAAAAACAAGATTGAAGAAACTAAAAAAGATAAGTCAATAAATAGACCTACTAAAGCAGCTAGAATAGAAGAGTCTAGGCTCAAAATAGTTTCATTAGAGCAGCTTCTTCAAGATGAATTAAACCAGGAGACAAAACAAGAACCAAAAGAAGTTAAAAAGTTAGATAGAGATTCAAGGCTTACACCAGAACAAGTAAAACAAGCTCAGAAAGAAGAGGAGTTTACGCCTGAACAAAAGGAAGGTAATTTCTTTTCTAGATTTTTAAACAACGCAAAAAGAAAAGTAAAACAATTATTTTCTACACGCGGTAATTTACCTAGAAACTTATTTAAATTTCAAGAACAAAAACAAAATCAAGCCAATAGAATATTATTTAGAGCAAGTAGAAAGGCTGCGCAGTTTGCAAACCTTTTCGATGAACTTAGAAAAACTAGAAGTATATCTGAAAAGGAGCTAAAAAAACTTAACAAAGACTTATCAAAAGTTTTAAAAGGTGAAATGGATTTGAAAGACATAAAGTATACTAATAAAAAAGGTGAGGTAAAGAATATAAGCAAGAAACTAGGAGAGCTTATAGTTAAAATGAGACAGGACATTGATGTCATGTCAAAACAAATATTAGATGCTCCAAACATAGGAAAGGATGCAACAAGAGAAGTTATTGAAAAGAATTTAGGCAAGTATGTAACTAGGTCGTACAGACTTTTTGAAGGCGCTTTATCAGGAGCTGAATTTAGAAAAACATTAAAAGAAGAAGTTATAGAGGATGCTAAGGAGTTTTTTAGAAAAGATAAACAAATAATTAAAGCTGCTGAAGAAGAAGCTGATAGAATAAGGTCACAAACAGACGAAGGAAAACCAAAGACTCAAAAAGAACAGGTTAAGAAAGTATTAGGTAAAGTTGAAACAGGTACTATAAAACAAATAACAAAGATTACTGGGCTTCCTGAACCTACAGTTAGAAGGATACTTGGTCAAGGTGCAAAAAAAGGTGAGTATACTAGAGTTGCACCAGGTGTTTATACATTAATAACTAGAGACGGTAAAAGCGCAGCTGTTGTTCAGGGCGCAGATGCTTTAGTGGAGATTAAAAAATTAGTAAACGAAGGCGCAAAGTTTGACATGGTATTCTTAGACCCACCATATGTTGCTCCAGGCACAAGAGGAGGTAATAGGAATTTAGCAAAATACAAAAAAGTAACACCCGAGCAATTTAATGAATTTGTAGCTGATGTAAAGAAACTTCTTAGAACACCAGATACACCGGTTATTTTTATGTTTAGCGCAAACAAATCAAACAAAGCTGCGCTAGCAAAGTATTCAAAAGCATTTGAAAATAACGGATTAAAAAATTCAGGTGTAGCAGTTTCACAAAAACTTTATCCAAAATCACTTAAGCCTAAACAAATGGGTGGTCACCTTTTAAAAGAGTGGGTCTTTATATATAGCCAAAGTGGTAAAAAAAGAACAGATATAGATTTTGAATTTGAACAAGAATATTATTTTCCAGAAGATTCTAAATACCAAACAGCTAAACCTGTGGCGTTACTTGAAGCTTTAATTAAAGCATCAACTAAGGCTGGAGAAGTCATACTTGACCCATTTGCGGGAAGCGGATCGACAGCTAAGGCAGCTACAGGCACAGGTAGATCAGTGGTTACATTTGAAGAAGACACAGAGCAAGCTGGGAAAATAGCTAAAGAACTGGAACAAAAAGGTGCAAAGCAACCGACCTCAGAACAAGACGTTAAACGAGATGAAATATTTGAGCAGCAACTTGAACGATTAGTAGATCAAAAGATAAATGATTTACTAAGTGATAAAACAACTGCTCAAAGCTTTATAAACACATATGTTGGCACAGGACAAAAAAGAGGAATTTTACAACAAAGAAAAGAAGTGCCTGAGCCTATAAGAAAACTATACGGAGAGATTAGCGACCCGGTAGCTAATTATATTACTACCATGTCCAAAATGGGCTCATTGTTGTCAAGCGCTAACTTCTTACAATCTGTCTATGAAAACGGAATTGGTAGATATTTATTTACTAAAAACGACACCAACAGAACAGATGATATGGTTAGAATAAGTGCAGCTAATAACGAAAACTACGGGCCCATTGATGGCTTGTATACGTATCCAGAATTAGCGGAAGGTTTATTCCCTAAAAACTCTCAACAGTTTATGTTTAACAACAAGCTGTCAGACATTTATCTAAAATATTTCATGGCATATCCACGAGCTGCAAAAACAGTTCTTTCTCTTTCAACACAGATGATTAACTTTTTATCCAACATCAACTTTGCATTAATTAATGGACACGCACCTATATCTATAATGAACGGTACTATGGATATGGATTCATATAAAAAATCTCTTAAAGCAATTATAGCTACTTTAACTAATAAAAGCGACGAAGAGTTAGGTAAGACTATAGAAATATATTATGACCTTGGTATTATAGACCAGAGTGTTGATGTAAGAGAGTTAAGAGATATGCTTAAAGAATCAACAAACGAAGAGGATTTATTGCAAAGATTTACCCAAGAACCAACGTATAAAAAACAAGCAGGCAATGCTCTAACAAGACCGTTAAAAAAACTATTTAAAGTAGCGTCAAAAGCGTATCGAGTTGGTGATGATTTTTGGAAAATTATGGGTTATGAACAAGAATCGAAAACTCTAGCAAAAGTATTATTTGATAAAGACATAAATGACTTAACTGATTCAGAGTTAAAACAAGTGCAAGAAGAGGCGGGTGAAATGGTTAAAAACCAATATCCAAACTATTCACGTATACCTAAAATAGGTAAGATATTAAAAGCTTCTCCTATAATAGGTAACTTTATTTCTTTTCAACTTGAGTCATACAGGACAGCTTATAATGTAGCGTTTGGTAAACAAGGGTTTGCATCATTAATAAATAGAGGAAACAAAGCTGGTAAAGATACACCAAAGGGCAAAAGACTGAGAAAAGAAGGGTTTAGAAAGCTAGCTAATATGCTAGGATATATTGCTATGAGGGATGGAGCTTTTTATGCTCTTGCTAAATTTAGTGGAGGTAAGCTATTGGGAGGCATATTACCTATGTTAGGTATTGGCGGTTTTGATGATGATGAACCAAGGGATGATGAACAACAAACATTAGGAGGGTTGACAGTTAAAGAACAAGCTATAAGAGATTTTGTGTATAATTGGCAAAAGAACAGCAAGTTAATTGTTTATCAAGCCTCTGATGGTAAATTAAAATTTTTAGACGCTACAACATTTGACCCTTTCCAAATGATAGATAGATTGGTCAATGGATTTATGCAATCTAAATCAGGTTTAGATATTATTCAAGGAACGTTTATGGAAAACTTACAGACTTTTGCAAGTCTTGATTTTGTAATAGACGCAGCTATAAAAAGCTATGAGTCATACAAAAGAAAAGGATCTCAAAATTTATTTACAGATTTTTTACAGCCGTTTTTATCCAGGGCTATGGCTCCTGGAACAGTGTTACAAATTGAAGACGCTATAGGTAAAGGCGTTATAAGCGGAAGAGATGTTAAAGAAGCTAAACCTTTAAAACTTTTAGGCTATAGAGATTATGATATTGATGTAGAAAAACAATTGTATTTTAATTTAGAACCTAAAAGAAGAAAGCAATTAGCTAGAGAAAGTAGTTATAGAGGAGATATTTATAAGTTAGTAGAAAAATTAGAGAACGGCGGAATGTTTTCTGATAGTGATTTAGATAACATTGTAAAATCTTATAAACAGGTTAATGAATCTAGAAAAGATAGTTGGACGTTTGTTTTAGACCAAGTTATTTCAGCTTTAATTTTAGGAGCAAATCCTGAAAATGTTAAAAGAACATTGCAAGGTAGAAAAATTGGATTTTCTAAAAAAGAAGTTGATGCTTTGTTTGACTTAGGATTTATACCTATTAAAGTAAACCCCCTTGCAAAACCTAAAAATAAAAGTGATATAGAAAAAGCTTTAGAATCTTGAAAGTATTTGACGAACATACTTGCATGTTGCATAGTTACTATGTTTTAACAAATAAAGTTCCTTATGAAAGTTTATTAGAAAAAGGTAGTAGTGTGGCGTTAATATTCAACCCAACTAAACCCGTGGTATCAATGGATAACGATGTGTATGATGTTCTTATAGAATATTTTGAAGATATAGAGGATTATGAAAAATGCCAAGATCTGCTAGAATGTAAAAAAATAAACACTTATTTTAAAAAAAGTGAGTTAGTCTAGCTACTTGCCCTAGTTCTTTATGGTGTATGAAGCCTTCACAAGCTTTTGGAGCCCCCGTATAACCTTTTCTTGCATGCCAACTGTCTGAAGACGATGGTGACCTCATATACTCTACAGTTACTCCTATATAATCTTTAGCGTCTCTCCATTTGTATTTTATTTTGTGATGTAAATGGTGGAGATACCAGTATCTTGTCTTAGTAGACGCCCATAGCTGGGGTCTTTCTTGAGCCATAAGTAATGGAAGATTATCTAATCTAGCGCCGTCTCCATGTTCTAAACCTATAAGAGATGTACCATACTTATAATACTTTCTATGAGATACAGATATATCAAAAGATACATCTTTTGCATGCCTAAACCATGACTGTAGGTTGTGAGCTAAATGAAAACCTGATTGATAATCATGATTACTCATGCTGTGTATTACGTCGACTTTAGCAACTTTTCTTAATATTTCAACACATTTAACATAAAGGCTTAAAGCTTTCTCATAATGTTCCCACCATTTTCCGTCAGTATCTTGACGTGTTCCTTTAGTTGTGGTATTATATACATTATCCACATGAAGAACATCATTACCAATACAAAATAATATTTGCTCTATACTGAATCCTTTTGCTTTTTCAATCAATCCATACACCCCTTCTATAACTCTATCCACAGCTATAGATGTGTCATACTTATCCCCTGATTCTTCTGCGTTTGCGTATTTACCAATGTGTATATCTGCGGGATTTATTACCAGAAGATGAGG
>Ga0208159_1000861_pt1 | contig 11766 bp, 4 predicted proteins | sample 9_EtaG_FD_184082 | JGI IMG/M metagenome (GOLD analysis project Ga0208159, IMG submission 184082) | Marine viral communities from the Subarctic Pacific Ocean - 9_ETSP_OMZ_AT15188 metaG (SPAdes) (version 2) | ecosystem: Environmental > Aquatic > Marine > Oceanic | place: Pacific Ocean | collected... | reverse complement strand
AAATGAAAGATATGTAGCAATATTCAGCAATGGCAATGTAAGAGTATTTGAATTAGATGGTACTGAACTAACAGTAAACAAACCTGATGGTACTGCCTACTTAAATACTTCTACACCTAGAAGTGTGATGAAGACAGTTACTATTGCTGACTTTACTTTTGTCGTTAATACAAGTATTACAGCAGCTATGGACTCTACACTTAGCGGTGGTACTGGCACTAAGGCGATTATATTTATTAACCAAGCAACAGCAAGTACAACTTATTCTGTGACGATAGATGGAGTGACAGTTACCGATAACACCCAAACCGATTCTACTCTCAGCACAGATACAATAGCTGCTGATTTAAAATCTGGTCTTGATGCTGGTCTTACTGGTTTTACTATTGCTAGAAATGGTCCTGTTTTATATGTAAGAAAGAATGATAATTCTAATTTTTCTATAGATGGTAGTGATACACAAGGCGATACAAAGATGACAATAATAAAAGATTCAGTACAAAGATTTACTGATCTGCCTACTGTTTCTCCTGATGGTTATGTTGTAGAAATAAAAGGAGATGACGATACAAACTTTGATAACTATTACGTTAAGTTTGTTACTAACAATGGTGGTGCATTTGAAGAAGGCCAATGGGAAGAAACTGTAGAAGCAGGTATTCCTTTTAAGTTTGATTATGCAACAATGCCACACGTTCTTATACGTCAGGCAGATGGTAATTTTAGATTTGCAAGAGTAGATGGAGATACATATACAGCAGGTGGTCAGTCATTTACCTTACCAAAATGGGGAGAGAGAACTGTTGGTGATGTTATATCTGCACCTGACCCTTCTTTTATTGGCAATAAAATTAATAATGTATTCTTTTTTAGAAACAGACTTGGGTTTCTTGCAGGGGATAATGTAGTTCTTTCAAGAGTATCAGAGTTTTTTAACTTCTTCCCTGAGACAGTTGTATCTGTTTTAGATAATGAACCGATAGACGTAGCTGCTTCTCATACAAAAGTTGCAATACTAAAAAGTGCAGTAACTATGGGAGAAAAACTTATTCTGTTCTCTGAACAGACGCAGTTTGTATTGACCAGTTCAGCAGATAACCTTACTCCTAAAACAGCTAACGTGATAGTTGTAACTGAATTTGAAAGTAGTGCAGCAGCACAGCCTGTAGGTTCTGGTTCTTCTATTTATTTCTTAACTCAAAAAGGTTCTTTCGCAGGTATAAGAGAATATATTTTACAGGGAGAATCACAGATAAGAGATGCAGCAAACGTCACTATTCATGTACCAAGACTCATACCAAGTAATGTATTTAAGATGGCTGTATCTACCAACCAAGATATTCTTGTAGTCTTGGGTTCAGATAATGCCAATAAATTATATGTATATAGATGGTTATATGGAGATGGTGGACAAAAAGCTTTGAGTGCTTGGTTTACCTACAGCATCAATACAAACAGGTCTATATTAAATGTTGATTTTATTGGTACAGATTTGTTTGTTGTTATAGAAGAAGCTAATAAAGTAACACTAGAAAAGATACCATTTGAAACTGAGTTTAGAGAACCTAATGCTAGTTTTGAATATCATCTTGACCATAAAGTAACTGAAGCAACTACAGGAGTATCAGTATCTTATAGCTCTGGTACTGGTCTATCTACCTTTACAGTTCCATATCGACTAAGAGCCAACATGAATATTGTTGGTAGGTATTTAGGCAGTGGAGAGACAAGCACATTTGTAGATGCTCAAGGAAATACAAAGACTCTTACATCAGGACAGGTACTATCAACATCTAACGCAATCAATGGCTCTACTTCTACCATTACAGCGATAGGAGATTACAGAAATAGTAAGTTTATTATTGGTGAACCTTATGAAATGCATTATAGATTTAGTAAACAAAGGCTAACAGAACAAGGTGCTGGTTCACCTGAGTATGTAGGAGCAAGACTACAGCTACATCATTTTTATATTAAATACGAAGATGCTGGATTCTTTAAAGTAGAAGTAACACCTGAGAATAGGAATACAAGTACGCATAAATTTACTGGTCGTTTGCTTGGTGCTGCGTCTGCTGCTATTGGTCAGATAAACCTAGATACAGGTACATTTAAAGTACCGATAATGAGTAAATCTGACAGAGTAGATATAGATATAAAAAACGATACATTTCTTCCTACACGTTTAGCTAGTGCAGAATATGAAGGTACATTCCATATAAGGAGTAGAAGAATATAGTGGGATATTTAAGAAAATCAAAGCTAGAAGATTTTAAGTTTGTAGTAGAAAACATGAGAGTCATGGACAAGATTGAAGCTTTATATCAGACAGGCTTAAGTCCAGAAGATGCTCTTAGTTATACTTTTTTGGGTAGTAAGACTAATATGACTATTGCTGATGATGATGGACAGCCTATAGGTTTATGTGGAGTACAGAAAGATGGTTGTATATGGTGCGTTGCTACAGATGATTTGTTTGATAATAAAAAATATAGAATACAATTAATAAGACAAGGCAGAAAATGGGTTGATAATCTACTTGAGTCTTATAAAATACTTTATAATTATGTATATGCAGAAAACACTTCTGCTATAAAATGGTTAAAAGCTCTTGGGTTTACATTTGTAAAGCTACATGAGAGTTATGGTTATCAAAAAAAACCTTTTTACGAATTTCTGAGGATTGCCTAGATGTGTGTTGGTGCTGCTTTAGGTTTAAGTACAACAGCAGGTAGTGGACTTTTTGGGCTGTCTGCTGCGTCAGCGTTTAATATAGGTTTAGGTCTTACCGCAGCTAACGCTTTTGCAGGTAGGGCTGCTGCACAACAAAGAGCAGATCAAACATATAACCAAGCACTACTAGCTAATCAATCAGCAGAGAGAGATAAAAGACAACAACAATTAGCTCTTTCAGAAAAGAAAGCAGAAGAAGAAAAGTTTGCTGCACAAGATAAATTTGCAAAAACTATTGATGCTTTGCAAGCTAGTAGAGCTATAGTAGCATCAGAGCAAGCAGGCACAACTGTAGGATTATTATTAATGGATACAGAAAGACAAGCTGCTAACTATAGAGAAAGAATAAATCAAAGTATTGAATCAATGCAAAGACAGTATCTATTTAATATTCAATCAACAGAGTCACAGTTTGAAGGTAGAAGAAATCAATTACAAAGTAATATTAATGAAGCTTATAATGCTATACCAAGTCTAGGTCAAACCTTATTAAATATCGGTACTCAAGGTGCTGGTATGTATCTTTCTGCACTTCCAACTGGTTAATTATGGTTTTACAAGTAGGCACTACAAATTTTCAAAGTACAGCAGGGGAGAGTTTTAGAAAACCTGTAAGTACTTTTGTTGAACCTGTAACTGTTTTACCTAAAACAGGAATGATGGATTTAGCACAATCCTTATCAACTGTAAATCCTGTCTTACAAAAATACTTAGGTAATGTAATTGAAGAAGAAAAGCAGAAAGGTATTCAAGCTGGACAGTTAGAAGTTTTACAATCTAGTCCAGCACAGATAGATAAATTTAAAAAAGAATTAGAAGAAAAAGAAGGTAAAAGATTTGCTAGAAATTTTGTTGGTGGAAATATGTATATGCAATACGGAATAGAAAAACAATTAGCAATTAATTTAGGTAATGCGTCAGAAGCAAAAACTAAAAAGTTTTTTAGTGAATATATGGTAGATGTAGAGTTGCCTGATGGCACAGTAGTAAAGCAACCTTTATCTCAATTTGATATTAATTCAAAAGAATTTCAAGGTGCTGTTAATGAGTTTCAAAAAACTTCATTAGTAAATACAAGAGGTATTAGGCCAGAGCTAGTAACTAATCATTTATTACCAAAACAAAATCTTGCTTTAGCTAAAGTATATCGTGACCAAGAAACAAAACTTGCAGAAGCAAAAATAGAACAAGCTGATTTATTATTTAATAATTCAGTTATTAATTCTTGGTTTAGTATAGATAATTTCAATGACAGTATTGAATTGGATTTAATAGACGATAATTACACAGAAGAAGATAGACGTAAAAATAATGGTCTTTCGCAGGGAGAATTTTTAGCTTTGCAAGAATTACAGCTTAATGTAAATTCTATGGTTGAAAGAGGTTTATCTGCAAGCGTATCGCCAGCTAGTATGTTGACTCTTATAAAAACAAACGCATTACAAATACTTGATTATTACGAAAAAAATAATCTTGATATGGATATGGCACAAGAAGAAATAGAAGAATACATAGATTGGATAGGTAATTTAAAAGTTACCAATGGTTTACCTTTAAGAACTTTCTACATACAAGGTGGAGAAAATAAAATTGAAGCCATAATGAGTGATATAAATAAAAAGAAAGGAGATGCTATAAAAAATCAAAATACTTACAACAAAGTAGAAACCCAACGAACTATAATTAATACTTTAAATAATTTAGATTTTTCTCGTACTGACTTTAATAGTGCAGAAGAAGCATTAACTTATTACAAACAGATAGGTAATACGTTAGATTCTTTAGCTACTGAATATTCTGAACAAATTGAATTTTTATATAAACAATATGACCTTAGAAATTTTAGTGTTGATAATTTCTTTTTTGATTTAGAAGCAAGATACGATCAAGGAGAAATATCACAAGAAGATGCTTTAAAAGAGTTAACTAATGTAATGATGGCTTTAGGACCAAATGCTTCTAAAGAGGATAGAACAAGATATACAAATTTAAAAAAATATTTAGGAGCAACAGATGGCAAAAGTTTAGAAAAAAGATTTCCAGAAGTTGCAAACTTAAAAAAATATGGCATAAAAACTGTTGGCAAGACTAATAATTATGGAGTTTCATTTATAGGAGATCAACCTACAGTAGATAAGATGGAAGACTTAAATTTAGAATTAAATAGATTAGTAAAAAAACATGGAGGTATTAGTACTGTATTTACAACTGATGATGGTAAAAAAATGACAGTTAAAAATTGGTATCTAGGAGAGCTTAGAAAAATTAAAAATCCAAAAGCTTTTGGTAAATATGATTTTTATGATGATGCTTATGATTTTAAACTATCAGTACCAATAGAAGGTGAAGTAGATGATGATAGTGGTAGTGATGATGGTGCAACAGTAAATTTAGATCAACAAAAGATATTGATATACGATAAAGAAACAAAATTATTTAACGAAGTAGATCCAAGTAAATTTAAAACAAATGCAAATACTATAGTTGTATCTATGAATGGTGGTTTAACACAAGATGGCTTAGAACTTAAAGATGAATTGAACATAGATTCTTTTAAAAACTTTAATTACAAACTTTACAACCAAAACTTTGAAAACAAAAAAACAATAGAAAAAAATGAAAAATTATTAAAAGATGATTTAGAAGCTGGTGCTTTTACAGAGGGTGGAGTTACAACATTTGAAGTAGAATCTGGTGATACCTTGTCTGGTATTGCAAATGATTTAGATACTTCTGTTGAAGCTATTAAGAAAGCAAATGGATTAACAAGTGACACAATACAAATAGGAGAAACTTTAGTCATACCAGAAGGTATTACTGATTTAGATAAAGTAAAAGCTCCTGAGTTTGATATTAATAAATTAATTACAGAAAAAGACCACCCATTTAAACCTGTTAGGCAAAAACATAATTTTCAAGTTATTTATAATTTAGCTAAAAAAGCTGGTATTAAATTCCCAGAGCTTGTAGCTGCACAAGCTATGCACGAATCAAGTCATGGAGATGATAGATCATCAGAAAATAATTTTCTTGGATTAAAAGCTACACCTTCAGAAGTTGCAAAAGGTGAATCTGAACTGAAAGATACAACTGAAGATTATGGAAAAGGACTTGTATCTGAAAAAGCTGATTTTAAAAAGTTTGAAAACTTAGAAGAAATGATAAGACAATACAAAATACAATGGAATGATGATTTCTTAGGTAGAAAAGGTACAGTAAATACAACTACAGTTCTTGGAGCCTTACAATTAATTAAAGCTGGTGACTATGCTACAGATAAAGATTATGTTACAAAGGTAATGAATCTTTTAAATGGTGCAAAAGCACAAGGTTGGTACTAATTTATGACAGACTCAAATATTAATAACCTTCTTGATAACAACAAGGAAGAAGAGAATACAAACGAACAGCCAGTAGATACTAACCTTGATAATCAAATTGTTAACTCTAGTTTTACTAATGTTTTTAAAGAAACTAACTATACACCTACGTTTAATTTTGATGATTATGTAAACGAAACTTTTTTTGACGAAGAAACTTTTGACTTTGCTTCACAAGATTTTAGTATTACCAATAATATATTTAATGATTTAACAGAAGAAAAACCACAAAAAGATTTAGAAGTAACAGATAATCTCCTTAAATATATTGGTGTATCAGAGTACATTCAAGGCAAAGGATCAAGAGATACACAACTACCAAGAACAAGAATAAAGGTAGAAAAAATATTTAAAGAAACTACAGGTTATAGTTTTTCTGATATTGAAAACAATAAGATAAGCAAAGAAATTATTGAAAGTCCAGAGTTCCAAGCAAATCTAGATAAATTTTTAAGTAGCACTTATAAAGATATTCCATTTACAGATAAAATAACAATACCAGATAAAAATGATAATGCTGTCTTACAACAGGTTGGTGGTCTTGGTTATGAAATAGGTGGAGGTCTGTTAGCTGATGCTGCACTTACTCCTTTACTACGATTTGGTCCTAAAGGTTGGCTTGTATACGGTCTTGCTCAGTTTTCTTTAAATGCTTACTTTAATATAGAAGCACAAAAAATAAGATACGGACAATCATTAACAGGTAACGAAGATTTATTTAGTTGGCCTGAAGTTTTTTCTTCTGGTCTTGTAGGAACTATACCTTTAAGTACAGAAGCTAAAGGTTTAAAAGGTATGTTTAGATCAGGTATCTATGGTGGTACTTTAGCTACGTCAGAAGCTTTCTTGCGTGATATTTTTGGAGAAGATTTAGATTGGCAAGATTATGCTTTAAGTCTTGGTTTTGGTGCTGGTTTTGGTGCTGGTTTAAAAGGTTCAATAGAGGGATTAGAAGGTCTATATAGAAAGTATGAAGGCTTAGATTTAAGCAGCATTAAAAAATTATGGACAGAAGACGATACAAAAATTACAAAGAAAGCAGTTGATGATTTAGGAAAAGTAAAAAACAAAATAGATGAAAAGATAGAAGCAGAAGGTGGAGATGTAAAAAAAATACAACAAAAAATAGATGAAGAAGTAGCAAAAGTTAAGACAGGAGAGACAGAAGATACAACAACTAAAAGAGTAAAGACAGAAGAAACACCAACTGTTAAATCAGAGGTTACACAAGAATTAACTTTTGAAGCACCAGAAGCTTACAAAAGAACCAAACCTCGTTATGGGTCTGCAACTATACAATTCCAATCTGATTTTGATAAATTATCTTGGTCACTAAGAAATGGTAAAAAGAAAAAAGCACAGAATGATGCCAAGATATTAAAAGTATTTTTAGATCAAGGCTTTACAGAAAAAGAAGTTAGATTGCATGGAGACAAAGTACACGCAAAGCTGAAGTCAATAGTTAAAGAACAAACAGGTAGTGCTAGTGCATCAGTAACTAATACTAAAGGTTTAAATTTTGAAGTGCCAATACTAAAAGACTTTGCAGGTAAGGTACAAACAAAACTAAATAAATTAGATAGTCAAGATGATTTGGATTTAGGTAACACACAACAAAATCCACAGAAGATGGATCGTATTAAAGATATGAAAAAAGGTAAGCAAGATTTTGTTACGCAAAAAGTAAGAACAAAAAAACAAGAAGGTGGTTTTAAAGGTGCTGAAACAAGAAGTCAGTTTGATACTCAAGAGAGTGCATTGGGTAAAATGGCAGACTCAAAAGGTCGAATTACAGGCGATCCAAAACGTCTTAAATTAATTACTGAATATACAAAAAGAAAAGCATTACTAGAAGGCAAACTACCAACAGAAGAAGAAGTTGTTATTAATAATCAAGGTTTACAAATAGCTACAGATAGAGTTGCAAACTCAACTAAAAACTTTATAGATGTAGTGAAAAAAAATGCAGGTAAAAATACTAAAAAAAGTAAAAGTGAAATAGATAAAGCAGGTGCAAAAATTATACAGGCTGAACAATTAGTAGATGATTGGTTAGGTATGGGTATTCCTTTAGGTACAAGACTAGGTAGAGCTATGAACGCTTTTAAAATTAAAGGTATAGAAGGCATTGAAGGCATGACACCTGCTGAAGTTATGAAACTTAGTCCTATAGAAAAGAAAAACTTAACACAGCAGAATGTTGATATTTCTCCAAGTCTTAATAAATTATTAGATCAAAGTGCAGAGTTTCAAACAAATTTATTAGCAAGAATAAAAGAAGGACACAAAACAGGAGATTACTCTCAAGTTTTAAAAGTTGCACAAGATATGAACGAAGCAAGTGGCAGCATAGAAAAGATGATTAAACTATATAATCCTAATATTTGGGGTAAAATTTTAAAACCTGCTAGTCAAACTTCAAGAGTTATTAATGAGGTAGGTATTAACGGAGTTTTGTCTGGTCCACCTTCTCAAATAGTTAACTTAAAATCTGGTATTGCACAAACATTTTTAAAAGCTTTAGCAAATTTTGGTGGTAGTTTAGATGTTGAAAATAGAAAAGGTTTAGTAAGAAAAGAAGCACTAGAAGCAGCTAAGAGACATTTATTTGCTTTACTGTATAACTTTGATTTTTCTTTACGAGTATGGAAAAGATCGTGGGATATGGAAGATAACTTTGTGAATGTTGGTAACTCTAAAATTGATACTGGTCAAAGATCAGTAATTTCATCTGAGAGTGCTTTCTTTCCTTTAAGAACAACTATAAACACAACAGGAAAACTAATAAGACTTCCTAGTAGATTAATGACATCTAATGATGCCCTTATACAAACACCAAATATTATTGCTTCTACTGCATACCACGCAACTACAGAAGGATTGAGAAAAGGTTTAAAAGGGCAAGAGTTAGATGACTATATAAAAAGCAGTATTGATGGAGTAATTTCATACATATTAAGAGGACAAGAAGGACCATTAGGTAGATTAAAACCTTTAGAAGAAAACCTATTTAGTAAAAAAGGCATAGGTCCAAGAGAATTTATTGATGACCCTGTTCTTGCAAAAATATTTGAAAGAGCTAAAAACTTTGGTAAAGAAATTACATATACACAACAAATAAGAGGTGGTAGAAGTGATGATGTTACTGACGTTCTTGGGTTCTTTGCAGAAGAAATAAACAATCTAGCAATACAATTTCCACCTGTAAGAACATTGTTTAAGTTTACAAGAACACCTACTAATTTAATTAAAGATGTAATGAGGTATGTGCCGATAGTTAATACACCTGCAAGATTTGGTGGCAGAACAAATTATAACCCTATTAATAGTCTTCTTTTACCAGAAATAGCAGCAGACCTTAGAAGTCCTGATCCTCAAGTTCGTGCAACTACAAGAGGTCAGATTTATCTTGGTAATGCTTTTGGATTAATTTTAACTGGTTTAGCTTACAACAACATATACCAACCAGCTAGTGAGTTTATAAGTTCAAGTGAATATGATAGTGAAGATGAAATACCAAAGACATTCTTAACTGATGGTGGTCCTAATTATTTTACAAAAGAAGGTGCTGCTAAATATATTTCTCTTTTAAGAAGTGGTTGGTTGCCATACTCTAGAGCATATCTATTGTATGACGAAGATGGAGAAATACTATTTGATGAAGACGGACAGCCAAAATATGTTTATGTTTCTTTTGAAAGCTTACCAGACCCACTCGCATCTTTTATAAAACTATGGGTTGACTTTCAAGGTATGTCTCCATTTTTTACTAAAAAACAAGACAGACTATATGATGAATTTACTATCGGTTGGGGTGCTTTCATAGGTCGTAACTTTACAAATAAAAGTTATGTTCAACAAATCTCCGAAACAATGGACTTCTTTTCAGCAATAGATGAAGTAACTGGCGGTAGTCAAGACCCAGAAGATACCATAAGCTATCAACGACAAAGAAATATATCTTACTTATCTAGATTATTTGAATCTTCTATCACTCCTTACAGTAGTTTAATTGAAGATTTACAACGTATGCCAGCAGATGTGATGGCAGCTTTCTTAGGAGTAGATGAACAAACAGCACAAAGACTAAGAAAAGAAGGATCAGAAGGGATTACTAAATATGCGATAGAAGTACTTGGTAAAGAAATAAGTGTAGGTAATGTTAAAAACAAAAGAATTATTAGGTTGTTTGCAAAACTTGATAAAAAAACATACTCAGGAGATTTTTCTGATTTAACAAGAAATCTTAAAAACTTTAGATTTATAACAGGAGAAGAAAAATTAGGTTTAGGAGATTATGAATATAACGAAGTAAATAGTTATTTACAGTATTTTCATGGATTAGTACAGGAAGCAAAACAATATGCACCTGCAAATGTAGGCGGGAATTTACCTTTTCAAGTAGAACACATAACAAATGATGTGGTTACATATCCGTCAAAACAAGGACTTAATTTATTTTCAAATGCAAAATACACAAAGAGTAACAACAACTTATTACACGAAGCTACTTATACAATAGGCAGACTATTACCAGAACCACCTAATATTATTAGAGGTAGTAAGGTAAAGAATTTTGTTAAAGCTTCTAATTTTAGTAGCAAAAAATTTGTACCAATAAAATTAGATACAACAGCATACAATACTCTAAGAAAGTATGTTAATACAGGTGTAATAAATTATTCTGGAAAAAATTACAATATTGCTGATGCTATGAAAGCGTATCTTAAAGGCGATCTAGATGTGATTGTAGGAGGATTTAATGCTGCGGAACTTAATTACCAAGTTAATAAAAAACAGATTGAAAAATATGGTTTAAATTCAAATCAAGGAAAAGAAGCGTCAGAAAGAATATATAAAGTTTTAAATAAGCTAAATCAACAATTTATTAACTTAGGTATTGAAAACTATCTCAAAGCAACCTTTACTGAAGAAGAGTTAGAAGCTAGGATAAACGTAAAACTAGATCAACAAAACGATTATAATAATGAAATAGAAACTCTTTACAATGAACTTAACTTTAAAAGAAGGTTTTAACTATGGCTACTAACACCACAGCGACAGCAACAACACATACTGGTAATGGTAGTACCAATAACTTTGCAATATCTTTTTCGTTCTTAGCCAACAATGAAGTAGATGTAACAGTAGCAGGAGTCTTAAAAACATTAGATACTCATTACACAATTAGCGGATCAACAGTTACCTTTACTTCTGGCAACACCCCTGCCAATGGTGCTGCTATTAAGTTTCAAAGAGATACAAATATAAGTGCGAAGAAAGTAGATTTTCAAGATGGTAGCGTTTTAACAGAAACAGATTTAGATACAAACAGCGATCAGGTATTATTTGCTCAACAAGAAATTACAGATAAATTAGGTGGTATTGAAGAAGGAGCTACAGGAGATCAGACAGCAGCAGAGATCAGAACATTAGTAGAAAGTGCAACAGATAGTAATGTGTTTACTGACGCAGATCATACAAAGCTTAATGGTATAGAAACTGCTGCTACAGCAGACCAGACCGCAGCAGAAATAAGAACTCTTGTTGAAAATGCTAGTGATAGCAACGTGTTTACTGATGCTGACCATACTAAGTTAAATGGTATAGAAGCTAGTGCAACTGCTGACCAAACTGCTGCTGAGATAAGAAC
>Ga0208159_1000859_pt1 | contig 11776 bp, 6 predicted proteins | sample 9_EtaG_FD_184082 | JGI IMG/M metagenome (GOLD analysis project Ga0208159, IMG submission 184082) | Marine viral communities from the Subarctic Pacific Ocean - 9_ETSP_OMZ_AT15188 metaG (SPAdes) (version 2) | ecosystem: Environmental > Aquatic > Marine > Oceanic | place: Pacific Ocean | collected... | reverse complement strand
CTTTAGCTAATACAGCCCAAACAACTGTCTATACGGTGCCAACAGCCAATGCCACCACAGTCCCACCACAAAAACCGGTACAGTCATTGGTAAAATCTATTCGGGTATGTAATGACTCTGCAGGAGCTGTTACAATAACAATAGTGAATACAGACGCCAGTGTTGGTGCAGACATTAAAATTACAAACCTTTTATCTATTGCTGCAAATAGTTCAGTAGAAATACTGGATCAAACTTTAGTACTGGAAGATAGCGACATTATTAAAGCTACAGCAAGTTCAGGGGGCGCGCTAGATATAATTGTTTCAGTATTGGAGATAACATAATGAAAAAAATACAAGATGCTAAAATTATAGGACATCAGCAGATAGAGGGTAAAAAAGTACCTGTTCTACAGCCTGAGGTACACCAACGAATCTATTGCAAAAACTGCGAGAATGAGGTAGATTCTGAAGAACAGGCGATAGGCACCTGCTCAGACTGCGGAGAAGACTGGTCCGTACACAAAGCCAAAGATATTCGTGTAAAAGTAATTCAGATACCAATAGGTTCTGGAACCGGAGAATAAATGGGACTAAGTAAAATTTTAGACAAAATAGGTGACGCATTAGTACCAAAGGAGATTGCTCCTTTCTTAGGTCCAGCAGCTATGATGTTCGCTGGTCCACTAGGCACACCTCTTGCTTTGGGTTTAGGCCAACTTGGATCAATTAAAATGCATTCTGGTCAACTTGATCCAATGACTGCTCTTGGTACAGTAATGTCAGCAAGAGCATTTAATGCAGCTAATCCAGACTATGTTTCTGTTTCAGACAGGATAGGTTCTGGTATTGGAAGTTTTAATGATCCCACTAAAGTTGGAATGGGTACAGCACCTGGACAAAAATTTACATTAAGAGAAAGACTAAGCGGTTTTGGAGAAGGTTTCCAAAACGTAAAACCTAGTGCAACAGGAGCTAGCAACAGATTTAAAAGACTTGAAAAATTTGGAGATGCAAAAACTCAATTAGGAGAAAAGTTAGAAGCAGGAACTATAGATAAGAACGCATACAACACAGGCTTAGACAAAGCAGCCGAAGGCTTGAAATTTGGAGATAGGTTGATAGGAAAAGGTACAGAGTTTTTTGATGCTGCTAGTGGTAAATTATTTCCAGGTTTTGGTAATTTTAACGATTCTATAGCTACTTTAGCAAGCGTAACAACATTTACTCAAATGAAGCCAATGGCTGAGGAACTTAAAAAAGCTCGTATTAAAGACGAAAAAGAAGAAGCAAAACTTTGGACGGAATGGTTTGATAAATATAAAGGGTTTACAGGATATGATTATAGTGAAAGTAAAGCACCTGATCCTTTTATTGCTGACAAGTATAATAAATACAAACATTTGTTGGCAAACGGCGGTCGAGTAGGATATAATATGGGCGGTGATACAGGCATTATTGCAGCGGCTCCTGGCATGCCAGAAGGTATGCAATTAGATGGTCGTGATGGTATTTTTGTATCTCAAGGTATTGAAGAAAAAGCTGACGACGTACCAGCTATGTTGTCAAAAAATGAATTTGTATTAACAGCTGATGCTATGAAAGGGTTTGATAAGATGACAGGCGGATCAGGAAACCCTAGAGAAGCAGCACAGAAAATGTATCAGTTAATGGATCAAATGGAGGCAGTAGCTTAATGGTAACTCAAACACAACGTATATTACCAGCACCTTATGTAACCGGAATGGGAGAACAGTTTGGTAGTTATTTTGCCAATCCATTTATGGCGGATGGAACAACACCTAATCCAGGTTATACAGATATTACATCTTCTCCTTTTTACGTAGACCCTTCTTCCTTTACAGGAGCTGGTTTTGTTGCACCTGAATCTCAATATACAATTGACGCAAGAAACTTAGCTGGTGGTCTTGGTGGTTATAAACAATACTTAGACCAAGCAGGCAAACTTACTGGTGCCGCTGAAAATTTAATTTATGATCCTGTAACAGGACAGGCAAGGCCAGGACCGGGCGCCGGGGCTATTGCAAACGCTGGTTCTGCTTTTGATGCAGCGCAGATTGCAGCAAAGGCTGGTCAAGGTGCAAGTGATCCTTATCTAGCTGCAGCATCAGGGTATACTGGACCTAATGCATACAAACAATTTATGTCACCGTATCAACAAGAAGTTATTGATTCAACAATGGCTGACTACCAATCAGAACTAGCAAAACAAAGAGCTAACCTTGGAGCTAGTGCAGGTAATGCTTTTGGTGGTGGACGTTTTGGTGTAGCTGAAGGAGAGCTTCTTGGACAAGGTGCAAGAGGTATGGCTGCAACATTAGCAGACTTAAGACAAAAAGGTTTTGGACAAGCTAATGAATTAGCTAATCAAGCATACAATCAACAAATGGGTTTAGGCTCAGCAGCTATGGATCAAGCTGGTCAAAATGTTTCTTTATATGGAACTGCTGCACAAGGACAATTAAGTTTAGCAAATGCACAACAAGCAGCATTACAAAACCAGCTAGCTAATTTAGGTGGAGCTGCAGCTAGTCAAATGGATATGGGTAATTATCAAATGGCTGGTTTAGGAAATCAAATTAATGCTCTGACACAAATGGGCGACAAACAAACATTGTACAACCAAGCTATGTTAGATGCAATGAGATCGGGGATCGAGGCTAAAGCTTACGCACCACAACAAGCAGCAGGTTTCTTAGGACAAATGCTAGGAACAGCACAAGGAAGTCAAGCACAAACAAGATATACAACAACACCAGGACCTTCTACAGCACAAACACTACTAGGGGGTGGAATAGGTATCCTAGGTTTATTAGGAGCTGGTGGAATGTTTGGTGGAAACAACACAGGGGCAGCATAATGAGATCATTAAGAAGACCAATGTTTAGAAGAGGAGGTAAAGTTTCTTCTCGCAATAATGGTATTGTATCTGGCTTTGCAGGTGGTGGAACTGTTAGACAAGGTTTTTACAATGGAGGAGGCGCAGATGCATATGCTCAAAAAGTTTTAGAAGAACAAGCTAGAATAAAAGCAGAGAATGATAGCCTACGTGAGGCGGAAGCAAGAGGTGGAGGAAACTTTATAAATAACTTAGATGTTGTAATGCCTACCTCAACAGGTACAGAAATAGATCCTACTACTGCTATTCAAAATGATCCAAGACTTTATGACTTTTTATCCGAGCAAGGGTATTTTGATACACCTGAATACAAAAGAGGTCTTACAACTTCAGACTATTTAAGACTTGCTTCAATGGGAGCTGAAATTATGGGTGCTCCTAATATTGGAGGTTCAGGTTTAGGTGGAGCTCTTCAGTCAGCGTCACCGGCTCTAGCTTCTGCAGGCAGAGACCTATCTAAAAGATATGGTGATAGAGAATCTCAATACAAAAAAGATTTAGAAAAAATACAAGATAGAAAAATTGACGCTATAAAAGACGACTATTTGTTTGAAAGAAGCAGCAAAGAAGCTCGTAAACAAGCAGATTATAAACATGGGTTAGATATGGAGCTTCTAGATAAAAAACTTAGTGTGCCACAGTTTGAAAAACAATTTGTTAGTCAAGAAGCTAAAAAAATTAGATCACAAATGAAAGATTTAGATCCTAATTCTCAAGAGTATAAAGATTTAGAAGCTGATTTAAAATTCAATTTATACGGTCCAATTACAAAAGCTATAGCCGAAGGTAAAATAGACTTACTAACTGACGACAAGTTTTTGGAAGACGTTGCTGACATAGTTCAAGACATTATAGATAGTAAAGACCCAGAATTTAGAAATATGTCAAAGTTAGACATAAGAAACAAAGTAATAACTGATTCTTTTATAGAATGGGGACTTGAAAATGTATTTGTTCCTGAAGGAAGAACAGCTAATGCAGAAGGTGGACGTATTGAATTACAACAAGGCGGCGATCCAATGATGGAGCAACAAGCACAACCTAATTCTGTTGGGTTGACATTTGAAGAACTACGCGCACGACTACCACAAGAAGTAACTGACGGTGTTGTTAGATTACTTGCAACAAGTGAAGAAGCTTTACTTGCTTTTGCAAGCCTAGAGACACAAGAAGACATCGCACAATTTAACCAAAAATATAACACGGATTTACAATTACCAGCACAGGTGGCTTAAATGTCCGATATACCAGTAATAACTATTCGTCCAACGACAGAAGAGCCAGAAGAAAAACCAATCGAAAAACAAGGTATTCTTCAAACAATGTTTAAACCTTACGTTGACGTTGCTAAAGGTATATCTGATCCTGTTTATAGATACGAAAACTATCCAAAAACATATGAAGAGTACGTAGATACGTTAGTTAACGAAGACGGTATTAATAAATTAACGGGCAAGACTAGAGAAGATCTTTTAAATAACCCATATAAAAAAGAAAGTTTTATATCTCAAAGAGAACAAAGAGTTAAAGCAGCAGTTGCTGATCAACTTTCTGGAGAAAGTAAATATGATAGATTTGCAAAAGGAACAGCAAACTACATGTCTGACACTGCTTTACTATTTGCTGCTTTACCGAATGATTTACCAGGTGAATTTCTTGATGATTTTTTTACTATGGAAAACATTGGTAGGTTAAGAAGAAAGTATGCTGTAGATTTAAAAGCTGCCGAAGAAATGGGAATGAGTGTTGAAGAAGCGCAACAGTTTATTAGACAAAATGAAGACATGGCTAATCTAGGTTATTATGGAGCTGCTTTTGCTGCACTACCTGTAGAAGACGCAGCTATTAGACTAGCTAGTAAAGGTATAATGGCCGGTGCAAAAGGTGTTGGTAAAGTTGCAAGAGAGATTGACTCTAATGAAATAGGAGCGCTGGGTGACAACCTAGACGAGTTAATCGCAGCGCAAAAAAACACAACAAAGACAGATGTAAATTCAAACGTTTTTTTGTTTAAAGAAAGAATTGATAAATTTAAAAAAAATTTTCCAAACCATAAAAGATTAACAAATCTTTATGAAAAAATACAAAAAGGGGAAATAGAAGTTGACCCATTATTTCCTCTATTAAAAATAAACAGTTCTAAAAATTTTGATCAATTAAGTGTAAACGAGCAAAGAGGTTTTTTTAACAGATTAAACAATTACAATACTTTTTTGAAAAAAAAAGGAGATAAGTTAAATATTACTGAACTTAATAATCTTTTATCAAAAGAAATTCCAGGTTTTACTCCTAGAAAAAGATTTATAAATTTTTCTAATACAAAAACAGGAGGTTCAAGGTTTGATTTATTATTAAATAGTATTGTAAGAAAAAATATACCTGAAGGTATGCAAGCTCAACTTTTTTTAACTAAACCTACAAAGGCACAATTAGAAAAATTAAAAACAGCATGGAGTCAAAGAAATGCTCAAGGTTTGTTTAACACAACAGTGAATAGAGTTGTAAAACTTTCACAAAATGATTCTTTTATGAACATAATAAGAAAAGAAAAAAGATTACCTAGTTTAGAAGAAATACAATCAGTGCTAGGAAATGTAACATCGACTGAAGCAGGTAACGCTGTCCTTAGATTATTGCAAAAAATGAACGGAACTTCTTTTGTTTTACCAGTTAGAATCAACAAAGGACAAGAAGATATATTTAAAAATATAAGAATTAATAAAAAACTAGCACAAGATTTATTAAATTCTGCTAGTGGAGAAAGCCGTAGGTTTTCCTTTTATAGAATCGCCTCTTATAAAGCTTTTTCAAAAAACGTAGATTCTTCTTTAAATAGAGCACCTGGTCAAACACATATTAATTTAAAAAGAAAAGCACGTGCTTTTTTAGATGACCCTTCTCTTGAAATACATGAGCCAGCTGGAATATCTACAGCAGGAAGATTTAATCTTTCTTCTTTTGCTAATTTTGTTGTTCCTGAAACTAAAGTTTTAAACGAAGGAATTATATCCAGAACTCAATCTGAATTAACTAGAATACTATCAAAATTTAAAAACGGAGAGAGAAGTTTAGATAAAACAATAGAGAAGTATAATGATTATATAAAGAACACTTATCCCGAATTACAAAATAAAGTTGTTACCATTATTAAACCAACTAGAAAAGCAATAGAAGATTGGTATGGTAAAGAAAACGTAAAACGTTATTTAAAAGAATATGGGATGGACCTTGTGGGAGAAGCTAAAGAAGCTGGTTTTGCTTTTGGTGTTCCAAAAAACGCTATACCTCTTGAAGAATTCATAAATATAAACAATAAGGGCAACGCAGAAGGCGGCCCTCCTATAAACAGAGAAGATTTTGTTACACCAGGAACAGTTGGTGATGATGAAGAAAAAAGAAAAGAAGATAGAGATAGAGCTAGAGATACAGGTTTATCTTATGGTTTTGAAGGTATCAAAGAAGTGCAACGGGACATAAAAGATTTATACGACGACAAACTATCTGACACAATAGAACCTATTAGAAAAGCAACAGAAATAAAAGTAGAAGACGTATTAAAAGATTCACGCACAGTTATGAACAATGGTGAAAGACCTATAGAAGTTAGGCCTATAGCAGAGGGTTACAAATTATTTACAGAAGGACCTATTATAAAAGCTCTTGCTTCAGAAAAAACAATGCTTCCTGTAAAGTTTTTAGATTCTATTGAGCTTATATATAACAACATACGTAAAGGCACTGAAAATGATTTAGAGATGGAAAAAATTTTTCCTCAAATCTATGGCTTGCATAATTTTTTTACACAAGGGGTTGGTAAAACACCTGACGAACAAACATACATTTCTTTTATTGACGAAGTTAATAGAGCACAAGAAACAGGGTTTACTCGTTTTGGATACAGTATTGTAGACCTTGCAGCTAATATACCTGATTGGGCATTTGGCACAGAAGCAACGACTAAAGTAAGAGAGTCTTACAACAAAATGATAGAAGACGGTAAAATGGGAGAGCCAGAAACTTTTTTAGGAGAAGTTGGAGCAATAGGAATTGAATTTGGTATACCTGGAGGCGCTGTATTTAAAAGTGTAAATGCTTTAAGACGAATGATTTCAGCTACTACAGGTGTAAATTTATTTGCAGCACCTTTATATAGTGCAAGTAAAAGTGCGTTGTTAGGAACAAAAATATCAAACGTTGCAAAACGTGTAGGCACAACAGCCGCTGTATTTGGTGGAGCTGACTTTATTGCGGGTGGACCATACAACACAGTATCAGAAGTTTTTAAAGACGACCCATTGTTGTTTGATAATACTTTAGGGTATGACTACGAAGACACAGAAGGGTTAAGCGGTAAAGAATTACGTGTTGCTAATTTTAAAAACAGATTACGTTTTGGTGCAGATGGTGCAATTATAGGTGGTTTGTTTCCATTAGTTGGTCCACCATTATGGGCTTTAACAAAATATGGTGTTCTTAGACCTTCAGCTTTTGTAGGCGGTAAAACATTACAATTAGGAAATGAGTTAGCAGTTAAACCACTGTCTTACTTAGCAGGAGGTACTTTAAAAGCACCTTTTACTAAACCAGGTAGCTTAGAAGTAGCTGTTCCATTAGCAAAAGAAATAAGCCAAGGTATTGGAGGCGGTGTTAAAATATTTGCAGACTTTTTAGGTAAAGATATAATTACAAGAGCTGCTGTTGCAGCGATGGGCGCGAAACCTGGATTAATAAAACAACTTCCTGATTTTAAAGATTGGAGAATGTTTGAAGTAAATGATGCTGATCCATTGAAAGCTAATCTTAAAAAAATAGATGATGTATTTTCGTTTTTTAGAGAATCAGGAAAAAGAAGTCCTAATCAATTATACTTAGATACAGAAGCACAAAATTTTATAAAGGCTCAATCTAGAAAAATAGAAAAGATGTTAGAGTCTATTGAGAGAAAAGCTTATGACTTGGCAAATGGTTTTGCAAAAAGGTACAACACAAACAAAACATCTCCGGCAGGAGAAAATTATGTACTAGATCAAGTGTTATCTTACATAAAAGGACAAATTAAATTAACTGATTTACCTCCAGAACTACAATCTATGTCAAAAAAATTAAGTAAAGAATTTGATTATGTACGTAATTTTTACGCGGAAATATTACCTGATGGAGCTGGATTAAAAGAATTTTTAAACTCTAATTTAAAATCATACATTAGGCAATCGTTCGGTATATTTACAAATCCACAGTTTAGAGTAGACCCTAGACTAAAAGAAAAAGCTATTGATTTTGTTGTTGAGCGTATTCGTAATAACGAGTCATTAGTACAATTAGCTATTAAAGGTTCTACAGAAGACACAGAAGTTGCTGTTAGAAATTTTGCAAGGCAACAAGTAGAAAGTCTGTTGGCTACAGTTAGAACTGAAGGATTTGATCCTGTTGTACAATTACAAAAAATAACCAAAGATAATTTAAAATTAGATGATTTAATAATTCAAACAGGGGAAGAGTTACCTGATGTTATTAGAAAATTATTAGGAGAAGAAAACAGTCTACGCTCTTCTATTATGCAAACAACATCAAGTTTAGTAACACAAGCTACAAATTTAAAAAACTATGATCGTATTGGTGAGCTGTTGTTAAAAGAAGGAAGACTATTTGCGTCAAAAGATGAAGCTATTAGAGCAGGTATTGTTACCCCTGTTGTTGTAGGTAGGGTACCAGGTCTTGGTTTATTAGAGTCAGGTATTACACAACTGTTCGGATCAAAAGAAGTAACAGGAATGTTACGAGGGTCTCTTGGACAATTAGATAAATTTATGGAGAGCAGTATTTATCAATCTTTAATTGCATACAAAGCAGGTGTGCAAACAGGTAAAACAGTTCTGTCTCCAGCAACTCAATCACGTAACTTTGGTAGTGCCGGTGCATTTGTACTTAACAATGGATGGATTGGTGGAGCAGCTTCTGTAACAGACGCTTTTAAAATTACGTTAGATGATATTTTTGGAGCAGGCAGAGTTTTAAACGAAGAAGATTTAATAGATAACATTGCAAGAAAATCTGAACTTGGTGTAATAGATGAAAACATTGTAGCATCAGAGTTAAGTGCTGTTCTTCGAGATATAAAAGCAGGTAAAATTAGTACGTTTGGTCAACTTGCATCTATTGCTGATAATTCTAAACTTATGAAAACAGCTACAAGATTATATTCAGGTGGTGACAACATTTGGAAATGGTATGCACACGAATATTTACAGTCACAATTAAAAGGTGCTTTTAAAGGTATAGAAGAAGTTAAGAAAGCTGTTTTAGATGACTTTGGAATTTCTGTGTTCAATCCAAAAAACATGAACGAAGCTATTGAGGAATATGCTGCGTTGTTGGTTAGAGAACTAATGCCTACCTATAGTAAAGTGCCACCTATGATTCAAGCTATTAGAAAAATACCTTTTATAGGTAACTTCGTATCTTTCCCTGCAGAGATATTAAGAACAAGTTTTGCAACATCTGCATTAGCAATGAAACACATTGCATCTGACAACGCAACTCTTAGAGCAATGGGTTATAGATCATTGATGGGACAAGCTGCAACACTATGGGCTTTAAATGAAGGAGCTAGAGGATTAGGCTATGCGATGACTAATATTACACCTGAGCAAATTAGAGCTTATAAAGATGAGTTTGCACCAGACTATATGAAGTTTAGTGATTTAATACCTATTAGTAATATGGATGAAGAAAGAGGCACATTTAAAGTATTTGATATGTCTCGATACAACCCATACGATTTAATTAGTTCTACAGTAAATAATTTAATTGTTAGAGCAACCGACCCAAGAGCAAAACTAGATCCTGCTAGAGTAGAAACAGATGTGTTATCAGAATATATTAATGCAACAGGGCCATTGTTTGATTTATTAAACGGCACGTTGTTTGGTTTATCTATTGGTACAGAGGGTGTGTATGAAGCCTTGACAGGTAGAACAAAAACAGGAAGTGCTGTGTGGTCTAAATCAGATGGTTTAGAAATATTTGATAAAGCAATTATGCACATTATGAACAAAAATGAACCTGGAATATTAAGTAGTGCTCAAAGAATTTATTCTGCTTTCTCCGGAGATGTGTCCGGAACAGCTCAACCTTTAAGAATAAGAGATGAATTCTTTAAACTATTTGGTGGTTCAACAGTTACTATAGACGTACCAGGATCATTTGCATACAAAATTAGTGAGTTTCAAGACACGTTTAAAGACCCAAAAGTTAGTGAAGGTTATTATAGCACAAAAAATTATCAAAACCGAGGACCAGGACAACTTGTACGTGAGTACAACCAACAAAACCAGGAAGCGTTTAGAGCGCAATACGAATTTTATAGAGCTGTTAGGTCTGCAATAAATTCCGGTTTAATGACAGAGAAACAAATCAAAAAAGCTTTAGAGGATAGAAAGATACCTAGAAAAACTATTAGAAAAATTTTAAAAGGCGAGTTTAAAGCATTATCATGGGGTGAAGGTGGTCTAGAATCTAGGTATAGAAAAATTAAAGAAAATAACCCTGATATGATATTTAACAAAAGAGATTTTATACCATCAACGCAGTTAAGAAGAGCTCAAAGAAAATGGGATCGTATAAAATTTGAGGACTTTGAACGAACAGATAAAGAAGGAGGACCTCTTCTTCCGATAAAACCACAAGAACCTTTTGTTCCTTTCTCTGAGAACACACAAGACTTACCAGTGCCACCTGTCCCTGACACAGGAACACCTGTCGTACAAACAAATCAAATGGCTCAAGGAACGGGCAGCGCGGTTAATCCTCAGACTGGACTTACAGACGCCCAAAGTGTATACTTGTCGCCAACTGAAAAACTTTACTATCAGAGAAATAAGGGAACTGTATAATGGAAATGGAACCAGAGACAGAACGCGAACACATAATTTCTATACAAGGACACATAACCGGGGTGAAACGAGAACTAGATAATATAAAGCAGGACGTATCACACGTGCACAAGGATGTAGAGAAATTGGGTGGCAAGATAGACAAAATCTATTGGGTTGTTTTATCTACAGTGGGGGCTGTTGGATTAATTTTTATTGAAACATTACTTGGCATGGTGAAGTGAAATCTTATATCTTTGGTCAATTGACCGACCCCAACATAGTTTGCATAAAACATCACTTTGACGAGTTTGTAGATTTAAACAGCGTTTTTGAGTGGGACCTACAACAAAACGAATTCTACGTGAATAAAGAGTTGATAAAACCAGGGGCAGTATTTATGAGACATAATGTTTTCGAACCTCAAACACATAAAAAATATTCTAATCAATATATGCTTTATAACTATCTACTGGCTAATCCTGAGGTGAAAGTCCACAACAGGAACAAAATGATGCCCCCTATATCTAAACTGTACGACCTGGAGATGGCTAAGAAAGTTGGTCTTAAAATACCACACACTGTATTTTCACAAGGAATAGATAGAAAAGAACAGATAGTAAAGCCTGTTACAGGAGGGGCTCATGTAGCAGAAGGCAACGAAGCCACTTATCCCTGTATAATCCAGGACAAAATAGTTGGCAAAAACATCAGAATATATGCTATTAAAGGCACTATATTTGCTTTCGAAATAATGACTTCGATGATAGACTACAGAGAAGACAGTGAAGTAGACTGTAAATGTGTGGAAGTTCCAGGGGACCTAAAACAAAAGCTGATAGAACTAAACAAACTTTTAGACCTAAGTTTTACAGCTTCTGATTTTATGTTTGATGGGACTGATTATTATTATTTGGAAACTAATGACATGCCTATGTTTATTATATTTGACAACAAAACCAAAGGTAAGTTAGGAGAATGTTTGTACAAGGAGCTCTGTAAAT
>Ga0208159_1000856_pt1 | contig 11789 bp, 5 predicted proteins | sample 9_EtaG_FD_184082 | JGI IMG/M metagenome (GOLD analysis project Ga0208159, IMG submission 184082) | Marine viral communities from the Subarctic Pacific Ocean - 9_ETSP_OMZ_AT15188 metaG (SPAdes) (version 2) | ecosystem: Environmental > Aquatic > Marine > Oceanic | place: Pacific Ocean | collected... | reverse complement strand
TTTGTATTAGCTTTTAATGTACCTAAAACTGTTTGAGCATTTTTTAATATAAATCTCTGTATGTTGCTTGGATTGTGTTGATCGTTTATATTTAGCTTAGGATCAGTAATTACTTCTACTGGAATATTTAATTCTTCAGCTAAAATTGGTGCAGAAACTTCTTCGTTTAATGTATTTAACTCATTAATTTCTACTGTTTCAGCACTTTGTATTTTTCTTCCAAGCTCTGATTCTTGTATTGCACCTACTGTTTGGCTTTCTAATGTTTCTCCTTCAACACCTTGGCCAAAAACATTTATTGTTGCAGGCGTTGTTTCTGTAACCGTTTCTACAGTTTCTACAGTTGATGGATCTGCTATTTCTTGAACTTGCTCTGCTTCTACACTTACGGTTGTAGGTCCTTCAGCAGATTCAACACCTAATCTACCAGCAAGACTATTAAGTCTTTGCATACCGGTGTTAGCCATATATCTATCAAAAGCGATTTGATTACCATCAGCATCGACCCTACTACCATCATAGTTTTGAGCTATAAGCAACAATTCTGCTTTAGCACTTTCTAAATAAGTTTTTCTGTCTAAGCCTGCTTTTTCTCTTATGTTTTGTGGTATACCTTGAAAATATTTTGAAGTAGCTCTATTAGCTACTTTATTAACCATATCATCTACGGTTTGAGCTTCTATGTTTATTTCCGATGCTACATCTTGTAGTGTTGCTGCAGGTTTTTGAGATTTATCTTGCGCAGTAACTTCTACACCTTCTAATGCTATTTCAGCTTCGTTTTTAATATTATAAATATTTTGATTTAAATCAGATATTTCTTTATTTATTACGTTAGTTATATTTGCAGAGTCTGAATCAGTAAATTTATCACTATCTTGAACGTTTAATAATTGAGATTTTAAAGCATCTATATTATCTACGTTAGTGTTTATTTCGTTAATTTGATTTTCACTTAATGAATTAACAAGTTTATTACTTGCTTGTATTCTGTTAGCAAGCTCTTGTCTTATTTTTTCTTGAGCTGAGTTTATAACTGCTACCTCTTCAGTTGATAAGTTTTTTCTATATTTACTATTTTCTAACTCAGATATATTTAACATTAAAATTAATATACCTTTACTTTCTGAAGTTGTTCTTAAGTTTGCTGATGCTTTTATTTTGTTTACCTCTTCTACACTTCTAATAGGTGTAATATTAGGTATTTTATAATCATCTATTTTTATTTTTTGTCTACCATCTGGTGGTGTTACATCTTGAACCGGACTTAAACCATCGTCAGCTATATTAGGATCTCTGACTGGTGCAGCTGCAGGTGCTGGAGGAGGTGTTGGTTCACCACCCTCTCTTAATCCTGGACCATCATCTGGTGGAGGTGTTGTATCATCTTGAGATGTTGTTGTGTCACCTTGAGGTGGTGTTGTTTGATCACCTTTAAAAGTAGGATCTCTAAAAGCTCTACCACTAATAGCAAATGCTTTACCACCAAAAGCACCTTGCAACAAAGACTCTATACCCTCTTTACTAGTAAATGCTTTTAACCCGGCCTTTATTGCTTCCTCTAAGTTTTTACCTTGACCAAGCAGTTCGTTTATTTTTTCTATAGAGTTTTGCACCCATTCAGTTCCACCTTCTCTACCACCAGCAGCTAAAATTAAATATAATCTTTTTTTAGCATTTAAAGTTAAAGCATTTATATAATTATTAACTCCTTTTATACCAACTTTTTCTAATCCAAAACCAATTGTGCCTAACGCAGCGGGGATTAATACTTCATTTTCACCTTGCTTATAAAGCTCTCCAAGAGTAATACCTTTTGATTCAGCTTTTTGATCGTTATAATCTTTTATGGAATAACCAATCATATCACTTGCTAAACCAACACCAAAAGTACCAACCGCTGTAACATAAGATGCACCAAAATTAGTAACAGCATTTATAACCGCTGCTATACCACCACCAACTTTATTTAAAGCACCTTCTCTTTCAGATAAATCGGTAAAACCTATTGTAGGACTTTGAAAAGCATTTAGTTTTTCTATTTCAGCATTAGCTTCAGCTATAAGCTCATTATTGCCAGTTATATTTCCTAAAACAAGCTTGAACCTATCATCAACACCTTGTAGTTGTAAAATACCATTTGTTACACTATTTACAATACTTTTATCAATTGATAGCTCTTCAGCTTTAATATCACCTCCTTGATCCGCAGTTCTAGCTTGACCACCTGAAAACGCTATAGCTTCTTCTTCTCTTTTTTTCCTTTGTTCTAGTTCACTTTTAGAAACTCTAGATTTTTCATCAATAATATTTATTTCTTTTAACTGATTAGGATCTTTAGTTATATCATATTGCTGTACAACTTGTGGATCTAATCCTGCTTGCTCTCTGTTTTTATCTACAAATGATTGTATTATATTGAAAGCAGCTTCATTTTCTAGTTTTCTTTCTTCTTCTATAGCTTCATAAGCTGACTTGTCATAAGTTGTATCTGGTGTAATAACAACTTCTTCTAATTCTATAGGATTTTCTTCAATTAGTTTTTGCTCAAAGTTAAAATCTCTTCTATCTTTTATAGCTTCTTCAGTGTTATCAATAACAATTGTAATTTCTGGGTTTGCCTTCAAATATTCGTCAACAGTTAAATTTGCTTTAGCAGCAGCCTGTTCAACTTGTTCTTGAGTAAATTTTTTGTCTTTAAATACAAACATAATTATTTACTTATGGTAAAACTACTTCTTCTTGTACTTGTTCTTCAACTACTTCTTCTTGTGGTTGTTCTACGTTTTTAGGTCTTGGTTCTCCTAAAGGAAATTTATTTCCTATTTCAGTTTCTAAAAACCATTTTTTATAGTTTTCTTGAAACTTTTGTTTTTCTTTATCGTTTAACGCTGTAGCTGGTTTTAAATAATAACCTGTAACTTCAGCTAATATATTGTTATTAAAAGCTATTGCTTGATCTGAGCTTTGATAAGATCCTAATATACCAGCAGATATTTTATTTAATTCAATGTTAAATGGTAAACTATTACCAATTAATTCTTTATCTACCATGTAAAAATCTTGTACCATGTTGTTACCTATGTCTTCGGGTTTTAATTCTACTTGACCTTGCGCATTTTTCTTCCTATATGTTTCAGTAACACCGCCTGTTAAAACAGGTACTTCTGCTTTTTGCTCTTGTTCAAATATTTCAGGATTAGTAATTTTAAAATTATTATTATCTTCAGAAACATCAGGTATAGAAACAAACATATCTTGTTTTTCTGATAACACGTTTAGCTTGTTTAAATAAAGTTTTTCTACAAAACCTTCATTGTCATAAATATTAAAAGCTAGTTTGTTAATATCGTTTTCTTCAGCAACTATATCCATTTTACCTTTTAAATCTCCAGACAAAACATTCATACACTTATATCTGCTTTGTGGTGTGCCCATTAAATCTACACCACCCATGAGACCTGCTTTTTGAACGACCTCAGTCCAAATCTCTACATTACTTGATATATTTTCTAACGATAACTTTATTGTTTCAACACTACTTACTATATCATCAGCGTATTTTCTAGCATACGCGGGGTTATCACTAGTGTTGTTTTGCAAAGCTAACTGTATATCAGAGTAAGCTTTAACGAAAGGATCATACAGTGAAGCGTAGTCTATACCTTCTTGTTTAGAATCATCATAACCTAATTGATAACTCATCTCAGATTGTTGTTCTGAAACTTTATATTGGTTCTCTTCGTTAAGGCGTTTGTTTTCTAGTAATCTTTCTTTTAATCCCATAACTATGAAAATGTTGTAAATGAAACTTTACCTTTTTTATTTGTTTGTATTCCTGCGCCTAAAAAAGCGCTACCAACTTGGCCAACAGCTCCGCTTAAAGCATTTGCTTTAGCTTCTTGAGCTCCATACTCTCTTTGTTTAGCTTGTTGAGTTTGACCTCTTAAATAATTGAGTTTACTATTATCTCTAGCTTCTTGAGCTTGAAATTGAAACGCTCTACCCTGAGCTTCAGCGCTTTGCGTTCTTTGACCTTCAGATATCTGTATACCTTGCAGCCTTCTTTGCTCTGCTATTTCAGCTTGTTGCAAGTATTGTCTACCTTGTGCTCTAAGTTTTTCATTAGCAGCTTCTTGCTGTTCTATACTAGCTGCTACACCTTTTTTGCTTTGTAAAGCAGCTTGAGCTAAAGCTGTTGCGCCACCAGCGCTTGCTCCAGTAGCTCTCAACGTGTCTAATGTATTTGCTAAAGCCATATCGGTTTGTTCCATTTGTATTTCAGAACCTTTTGTAGCCACACCTAAGTTAGCATAAGGATTACTAAGTTTACCACTAAGATCTTTAGCTAAACTACTTAAGTCTTTAAAATTATCATAAGGGTTAATAACTCTTTGACGAGTTTTTTCTAGTGATGATATTTGGGCGTTAGCTTTTCTTCTATCAGCAGCGGCTGCTCTTTGTCTTCTTCTAGCTGCTCCGCTTTTAATAAGACCACTACCTAATGAAAGAGCTGCTCCAATTATAAACGGCCAAGGCATAATATATATTTTATTCTGTTAGACATGTTTTTGATTTTAATATGATGATTCTACAGTCTCTGATGATACTGCAAATAATTCTCTTTTTTGATTTATAGAATTATCTAGTGAAAATTCTATTGTGTTAAAAAATCCTTTAACACCTGTAATGTTGTTGCCAAATACAACTTCACCTGCTGTTGCAGAAGAGCTGTTTAGTATATTAGCAAAATACTTGTTTTCTTTTTTCTTAAAACTATTAGTAAATAGTTCTGCGCTATAATCACTTAGTGATGTTGGTTGTGCATATTTTGATATTGGTACTTGCCCTATGTCACCCGAACTAGCTACTATACTATTAACTATCCAGTCATTAGTACCTTCATAATTAATAGTTTTAAATACTTTAACAGTTGATGGCTGAGCATTTAATACAACTTTAACTGTTGAATCATATTCAACACCATAAAAGTTAGCGTAGTTTGCCGATCCATAATGTTCATACAGCTTACCGCTGTTAGTTGTAAAAAACGTAGATGATAAACTAAATATCCAAGATGGTTTAAAACTTAATCTACTTGTCCAACCTTGAACTGTTTCATCAAATGATAGTGTATTAAAACTACCATCTGTATTTTGTATAGATAATATATAATTTTTAGTATGCATATCCCAGCCGCCTCTAATTTTACTTACATTAGCCGCTAAAGCATCTCTAAAAAAATCATGCATACCATAACCTGATATTTCTATTATTTCACCTGCACTTGTTAATCTTAACACACAACCTCTTTTTCTATCTGTAAAATATTTTCTATAACCATATATAGCAAAGCTATACGGATCTGTGCTAATACCATATTCTCCTTTATAAGGAACTATTTGACCTATGACTTGTTGACTAGAAGTAACAGTGGCGTTACCTTCTGCAGAGTAAATAGCATCTTTATCTATTAAAGCTCTGTTAACCTTGTCTTCTTGGAAAATAATTAAATTAGTGTCTTCTGCATATAGCTTTTGTATAGAGCCATGAACTGGGTCTACACTTCTTGTTATATCTTCACCAACAGAAAATACATTAGTTTGATTTATACCTGTTCTTGAATTAAATACACCTGAGTATATTATTGTGTTAAACCTGTTTTGCTTATTAGGATTATCTTCTACTATATGTGCTTTAACTCCTAAGTCTGTTATAGTATTGTTATAACCACCTCTTATTCTAGCTTCTTCAATAAACCAGTCGTTAGTATTATCATTAGCGTAAGCTTGAGGAACATTAGCATAAGGCGCTGTAGGTTGTGGATTTGCATCTACAACGTTGCTTAACTTCTTCACCCAGTATGAGTTAAAATATTTTAGTTCTAAGGTAGCGCCCATATTCTTTTATTATCACTTATTTTTTATTATTATTACACCCAACCAGTTGCTCCAGGCATAGGTTGCGCACATGTAGTAAAACCTCCTTGACAGGCTATTGCTTTAGCACCTGAACATATATCATCACTTACCTCTGGACTTATTTTTACGCCACTAGTTCCAAATCTTGCTGAAACTTTAATTTGATCAAAAGGTTCAGATGTTTGTGTATCAGTTGTAAACGTTCTATATTCATTTGAGCTAGGTGTAACAGGACTAGACAATGAAACGTTACTGTAGAATAGATCTACATATTGCGCATAAGGCATGGGTGCGTAATAAGTTGCTGAATTTGTTGATGCTCCACAACTATATCCTGTTTGAGCAGAAGATACGTCATACTTATAAGCCTTTGGTGTTCCATTATCTGAAACTTCAACCGCATTTTCAACCACACAATCACTGTAATATAAATCATTAGAATTAACCCAAGCGCAAACAGCATCAGCATTTACAGCTGCTTGTTGAGTTATTAACTCTGTAGCACAAACGGCATATTCTCCAACTTGATTAAAAGCAAAAGCTGCAGAAGCTTGTTTACCTACCGCATCAGAAGCATTAAACGTGCTATTTATAAGTTGACCAGTAACTCCAGGCGCGCCCATGTTATCGTTATTAAAATCAGCAACTATATTCCAAGTATTGGTTCCATTTGGATCTCTATAAAAAACTTTCCATATAACAGTACTTTCTGTTCTAGGTACTAAACCTGTGTTATTTGTAAAAGCTTGTTGAATTATACATTGAAAAACCACAGTTCCTTGCGACAGCGCGTCACCTATTTTAAAGCCTCCACCTTGAGAAAATCCAGATTGAGCTGCTGTAGGTGTTATTGGTAAGTCGCTTGTTGATAATGTGCTGTTACTTAAATACCACACGCCAGCAACAGGGTTTTGATTTATTGGCGCAGACAATTGGTTGTTAGCTGGATTACCAGCACTTCCAACAGCTCTACACGTTGATTTAACACCGGAGTTAACAGCTGAAGCACCTACTGTTATTTTTTGTGTTTTTGTTATATTTAAACTACCTGTTTGAGCAACACCGTTTAATACAGCGTCTTCTATTTTTAAAGTTAAATTATAAACTCCAATAGGTGTAGATGCTGATTTTGTTATTACACCTGTTGTACTTGCTATAGCAAAATAATTACCAGTGTTTCCACTTGTTATACTATATTTTAAACCTGCTATACTATTACTATTAGAACCGTTATTACCATCTCTTGTTACTACAGCTGTAGCAGCCGCGCTAACCGTTACGTCTGGTAAACTTGCACCAGCAGTAAACTCAGGCGCCACGTTACTTAATGATCCTGTTTCTGTTATTGTGCTACTATCATTAGCTGTTGTAGTAAAATTAAACGTAAAAGTATATACTTCTTTTGTAGCTCCATCCGTGCCAAAAACAAATTGATTATTTGCTGTTTGTATTTTATATTTAGTATTACCAGAGCTAAGCACTATTTTAAAATCACCAGTAAAACTACTTGTAAATGTTGCCCCATCGTATGCAATACTTCCAGAAGCTCTTTGAGCACCTGTCCCATCTATAACGTTCATTGTTAATGTGGAAACTCCAGTTGGAGCTATAGCAGCACCTTGATTGTTTAAACCTGTAAACTCTTGAGTCACATCTGTTGAAGCGGCCATATTCTCATTTTGAGCATATGCTAAAGGCGATAGAGATGTTACGCCGTCAAAACCTGTGTCAATATCAGCGTTTAAATCCGCTATTAATCCAGTTGTAGTAGTCTCATAAAATAATTGTAATCTACTTTCATCAGGCTCTGTTTCAGCTATAGATAAATGTGGAACCATATTTGTAGATAAAACACCTAAATTAGTTGTTCCAGCGTTTGAGGTTGCTAATCTAGCTATTAAAGGGTTTGTTTCTATTTGATAAAAATCATTATCACTACTTATATCATCTGCAGCCATTTTAAGATCTCTAGCGTCACCTATTGTATCTGCTGTTATTGCTAGAGGTAATACTTGTGTACCGCTTGTATTTATAGGAAAATATTGAACATTGTCTGTTGCGGTATTGTTTACTCTACCATATAATCTTATAGAACTTCTAAATTGTTTTTGTTCTGGTCCAACTTCTGATAAATCTCTAGGTACTTTATTTATGTTGTCGTTTAATAACACAACATGCGCTGTTTTATTGTTTTCGTTAGAAGGATAAACCACAGTACCTTGAGAAGTAGGGTAACCATTTAAAAAACCAGGTAAATAACAGTTGTAATAATCTTGCTCTTGTTGTTTTACTACAACCTTGTATGAATACCAACCTAAAGTGTTAGGTAAAGTATAAGCAAACTTTACATCTGGATTATTTACTAAAGATCTTAAATATAAACCTTCGTTAACTTGACCATCAGTTGTTATTGTATAGTTAGCTCCAACATTTGACACGTTAGTGACTTTTACAAAATCTACAAATTGACCTCTTAAATAAGAGTTTACAGCTGGAACATCTGTTTGTCCAGATGCTAAAGCAAATGTATATGTATTATTGTTAATTGTTGGAATTGTAGAACCTGTAGTGTTAAAACCATTACCTATAGACTCTGCGTATAAACCTGGTTCGCCTGTTTCACTATTAGCTGTACTTGTAATAGATTTGTTTACTACAACTTTTAACGCATCACCAAACCACTCTTTTAAGTTTTGTACAGCAGAGCTATATGGATGATATATAGTAGATCCACCAAAAAAAGTACTACCTTGAGTTGTTCCTGTAGCATCTACAGAAGATAATATAACAGAAGATTGTCTACCATATTTATCTGATAATATAAAACCTACCTGATAATTTCTATTTTGTTTTAACGTATGATTAGGGTATTCTGACCAAGTTGTAAAAGCTGTTGGGCTTTTTAAATTAGCCGTAACATTATAATCTATATTTGCTGGTGGAGTATGTTTGTTTTGAAAATTAGCATACATTACTCTATTGCCTGATACTTCTTGGCCTAACGCCTTAACTGGAACTCTATCATATACTCTTATTGTCTGTCTTTCAGGTAAAGTTTTAAATGGTTTTCTTGATTGATAATCGTAAACTAAAACATTTTCACTACTGTTTAAATCAGATATTTTAACTGTATCTACAACTTTTACAGCTCTAGCGTCTGATTCTTTATATAATATATCTATTTCTGTTATTTTATAATTATCATCCGCCTGTATACCTAAGTTTTCTTGCTTATCAGGTAAAGGTATAATTAATTGTACATTTTGAACTCCATTTTGCATAAAGTCTAAAACCGTACTTCTATACGCAGCGTCTTCATTATCTGCTAAGAAAAAACCTTTTTGTTGTGGAATAAAAGTAGGCTGTGTAAAAGGTGCCATTATAGAATATTCATTATCATCAAACTTAAATCTATAACTAAACCTTACAAATAAGTCTTGTAAAAAATCAGGATCACCAGGCCAATCATTACCATCGTTAAAATCAAAAGTAATATCTTTTCCAGTCATTGTTGTTTCTAAAAAAGTTACAGTATAAGTAGCTAGTATTGCGTTTGCTGGAGTTGCATTAATGGTAACCGTAGTTCCAGATATATTAGTCACATGTATATACTCTTTAGCTTCTACCTTTGGCGCGTTACCAGCATCTACAGCTATAACAGACATGCCTTTTTTAATGTTAGCATTTGCTTGTGCTAAAGTTATTGTTGTTCCAGATGATGTTGCTCCTGTTACCTGTACAGATTTTAACAGTTGAATAGGATCATAAGGGTTGTATTTAGCTACTGATATTTGATGCTCTTGAGTATAATAACCTAACGGTTTTGTTATGTTTATTTTTCTAGGTTGATTTAAATTGTCTGTAAAAAATAATAAATTTTCTACTAAATTAACACCCGTAATAGGATTTGCTTTGTTAAAATTTAAAAAAGAACCTTCAACTAATTTATTATAATTGCTGTTTTTATATTCATATATAAAATGCTGTGTATTATTAGTTAAAAATAAATATATAATATTATTGTTATCATCTTCAAAATGACCTATGATTTCTAAACCAGCAATACCTAGTGAAGTAGCAGATATTAATTTGTTACCTAGTACATTTTCTAACGCACCTATATCACTATCTTCAGATTTACCTACAGATATATTCTGCGCATCACGATATTCACCGTTAGGTATTAGTCTATCGTCTAAGTCTTTGTTCATCTTAGACTTTAGAAAACTGTTTTTAATTTCAGCCATATTTAATATTTAATCCACTTAGATTTATTTCTCATAACTTGAACTATTTCTTCAAGTTTAATATTAGACAACCTAATTTTAGCATTTCTTAATTTAGCGCTTCTTTCTTTTTTAAATCTTTGAACAATGTACTCTTGAACACCTACGTTTGTAGATAATATAGAATATAATATATGAGCATATAAAGCTTCTTCCGCTAGTTTAGGTATCTTTAAATCTTCACCATAAGCATTACCATCAGATATATACTCTAATATTATTAATTTGTCTTTTAAATTGTTTGAAAAAGCAAATAAACCTTTTCTGTCATCTATAATAAACCAACCGTTTCTTTGACTTGTTTCTGGATTTAAACCATATCTTTGACCTAAAGCACCATCATAATAATTTCTCCAATAAACGTTTGCTACTTCATAATCATTTATATACGCTCCACTTATATTTCTTGGATTATTACTGTCCCAACGCTCAGTAGTTTTTGAGGTTCCTTCTAAGTTTGAAAATTGACTGTCTTGTGTAGGAACTCCTTTGTCATCCTGTATAGGGTTAGCATAAGGTCTTAATGTTAGTAAGTTAGCTGGATAAATAGTTTTTTGAACACCTTGATCATCAACGCATGAAACTCTAGTATAATTTACATAGTCTTGTGGTATTATTATAGATAGGTTTGCTGGAACTGTTAATTCTTGAGATCTTATACTTCTTAACGTATCATAACTAAATTCTTGTAAACCACGTTTTGCGTGAAATATAACATTACTTCTATTTACACTAGTAAGTAATTTACCGGGCCCAACATATGCAATTAAAAAGTTATTTATTACATCTTCAAGTTTTGTATATTCATAATCACCGTGCACATCCCAAAGCGCATCTTCATTTAACTGTATTTTAAGATAATTACCAGCTGTTAAACTAGAGTTTACTGTTACTATATTATTAGCCTCTGTCCAAGGGCTAGCAAATCTAAAAGTTAATACAGTTGCATTAGTGATGTTAGCAGCTAAATTGCTTACACATGTAAAATTAGCGTTGCTATTTACTGTTTGTATAACACCAATAAATGTTGTTCCGTTAAAAACAGACATACCAGATAATATACTATTATTACCAGGGTTTATACTTACTACTTTTTGCCCTGTAACATTGCTACCAGCCGCAGCTAAAGCAGCCCCAGTTGTGGCTGTTGCAGTAGGTGTTAACTCAGTCCAAACATTAGCATCTGGACTTGTAAATATTTTAAAGTTATTTAATAAATAGTTATTGTTTGATGGATCTGAATTACCAAAGGTTAAACTTTTTTCAAAAGTACTAGTAAACGTTTGACCAACTCCAGTTGAAGATATTGTAAACTGCTGACTTCCAGCGTAATATTGTGCGTTTGTTTCGGTTATTAAACCGCCATTAGGTATAGACATATCTTATTATGTTTTTTGGTTTACGTTTTCTTGTTGTATTTGACTTGCTGCAACCTGTATAATTTCTTGACTTTTAACAACTACACCCGCGTATAACAATATTCTTAATATTAATTCAACTTGTTCGCTAGCGTGTAATTCAAAATTACAAGATGAAGTAGGTTGAAAAATATACTGTGCTCCAGAGGTAAAAGACCATATTG
>Ga0208159_1000855_pt1 | contig 11821 bp, 9 predicted proteins | sample 9_EtaG_FD_184082 | JGI IMG/M metagenome (GOLD analysis project Ga0208159, IMG submission 184082) | Marine viral communities from the Subarctic Pacific Ocean - 9_ETSP_OMZ_AT15188 metaG (SPAdes) (version 2) | ecosystem: Environmental > Aquatic > Marine > Oceanic | place: Pacific Ocean | collected... | reverse complement strand
AATAATAATAATAAAGGAGCAAATCGGGGACTAAGCAATCTAACCAACTAGTCGAAAGACGATGCTCTGGGATGTCTCGTGCAGATTCCCTCGGAATCTGTAATCATAATATACATTTGTGACATTTCACGTGAAATTTCCGCAGCACTCGACCAGTGGAACTCGCTCTCCTGCCTGTCCAACTCCTTGACGCGCGCGACGCAAGCGCCGACATGGTGAACGTGCACGCGCGCGACGTACAGAGAGCGAACGCGTCTGGACCTCGCAGGCGTCAATCTGGCGGCCGCCACCAGAACACCGGCAACTACGTCGTGTCACCAGACCCGGTCACCAATGCCGGGTTCTGCTGGGAGCGCGTGCTCGCCTGCCAGTGCGTCGCCTACGAGAAGTACGGCCTCGAGGAGGAGTGTCCAGAGCGCACGCATTTCGTCACGTGGATCGCCGACGCGCTGAAGGCTGCGAACACTGCATCATGTGCGCCAAGGTCGGACCTGCTGTCTGCCGTCTGTGATGCGATTGCGCAGACCTGCGAGGAGGACGACGCCGACGCAGCGCTTCAAGACGTGCTCAAGATCACCACTGTTAGCTACGGCCAGCTCGTTCTGAAGAGCCACCCGCCTCTCGACACACGCAAGCCTCCTGCAAACAGTCCTGACTACGTGCCAGACGTGTACGAGATGTATGAGGTCAAGGAGACCATTAATAACAAGGAGCAAAAGCTCAACTACGTGCAGGCGCCGCGCTCAGAGGTGCGCGGTGGTTCTGGATCTACACGCTCGTATTCCTCACAAAAACGCACCCACCCTCTGCAACCTTCGCACAACCCACACGGCACTGACTCAGACGCGCATGTGGCGACCACCGTGTGACAGTGTAGCTCTCGCTTGTCAGCCTCACACTCTCGCCTCTCTGCCCATGCAAGCCACTTATCCCACACTGGATCAGACTTGATTACCTTACCATTGCTGCCAAGCAAGTATGCCTGCATCTCTGCACGTGCCTCTTGCAGCAACTCATCTAGTTCCTTCTCTTCCCTCTCCTTCTCCATAGCAACTCTCTTAGGGCACCACTGCTTAGTATGCCCATAGTAGTGGCAGTACTTGCACGCCCTAGGGTTCACCTGTCCTCCCATCGGTCCTCCTCGCACACCGAGGTTGATTGCTATCTCCTGCATGAGACATCTTGCTTTCTGCCAATCATCCTTCCGCGTCTGTCCAAGACGCAATCGCAGCTCATCAACAACCTTCTTCTGTGCCTTCGTTGGCCTGTACCCATTGCTGCGCCCCATCTAATCAATCATAAGAAATTATCTTCATTGAACTCATTATACCTATTCTCAGGACCAAAAATCTTCCTACTATAATGAGGATCTTCATATTTGCGCTTGCGTTTCCCCAAGGCAGGTTGCAAAGCTCCTAATGATTGTCGAAAACTCCTAATCAAATCTCTGATGAACCGTTGGAAAGCAAGAACTGCGCGCGAAACCATAACTAATTCAACATGAGAAATTATCCAGGGCGGCGCGCATTACGAGCTCAGCAACGTGCGACGCTGGCCGTGGACTCTATCGCTCCTGCTGAAAGTCAAGCCGCTCAACTTCGACAAGGATTGCGACGGCGACGACGCGCACGGCACCGTTGACTACGCAGTCAACATTAACCTTGCTTACCGCTCCAAGGACCACAAGTACCTCCCTGAGCAAACGGAGCGTGAGCAGTGCGTCAAGGTTGGAATTGGCGAGATCAACCTCGGCACGGGCAACTTCTCTCCGTGGACGCTTCGTGCGGCTAGCACAGGCGTGAAAGCGCTCGACTGCATTATGGTTGGCAACGGGGAAATCGTGCAACACCTCTTCTACCAGAGCACCTGGCGCAAGGTTGTGAGCGTAACAGAAGTCGAGAACTCGAGTGCTGATGCCTTACTCCAACTCCGTAAACCGACAAGTCGTCTGCGCTACCTTTTCGAGGTTATCGACGACTGCCTCTGCTACCAGACAAGCAAGGGCAAGGACGAGGAGCCCGAGTGGACTCGCTTGGCGAACTTCCACGTTGTGAAGTACCTCAACTTGTACCAGTTTTCGGACGGATCGCACATGCCCTACCACAAGATGCTAGTTAGGCAATTGCTGAACAAGGACGGGGTGGGCACGGTGTACGTCTCCATCGATGACGTGCTTCGCAGCCCTCCTATCGACAACGCCAAGTACCTCGACGTTGAGGTGATGATCGACGTCTCGACGATTAAGACCCAGTCCGACGTGCGCGCGCTCTTCCAGTCGCACCACTCCAAGCTCGACGCGTGCAACATCAACCCGGACCAGCTCGGCACGCTAATGGTCAGCTTTGAGTCGCCGAACCCGGACGCGGTAATCACTCGCTTTGGTCGCCAACCGGACGGCTTGTTTGTGGCGGGCAACTGCGCTTTCGGCAAGGGTACAATAATGACGCACGAGGAGGCGAAGGTTGCCATCATACCTAAGTTCTTTGAGGACAATAAGGACTGCCCCATGAAGCGCGAGAACTTCATGAAGCACTACATCATCCCCTTCCCGCACATTCGCTTCCTGATTGGCCAGCTGATCTACGGCTACTTGATCCCCAAGTTCTTCGTGAACAACACCATGCCTGCACGAGCAGTTCTCGCCATGTCTGTCATGGGCATGCAGGCGGAGAAGATCTGGGGCGGTCAGACTGGCTTTGGACACGGCATGCCGTTCGGGTGGGTGTTCTCCGCCGAGCACAACACCGGCAAGACCGAGGCCTGCCTGCTCGCGCACGGAATGCTCGGCATGTTTCATCGCGCGATATGGGCAGGCGACGCAAGCAAACCGCAGATGTTCGAGCTCCTAGACAAGCAGTCGTGCCTGACTGTCTTCGTGGACGACATTGTGATTAACGAAACCGATCCTAGGTCAAGGACGTTCGCACAACTTGGCCGCGCTCTCTACGACCGCACATCTCGCGCAGTGATCGGCAAGCTCCGCCGGCCGTACTCGTCCGCTGTCTTCACGGCCAACTCGACCGTGAACGACGACGACAAGGCTTTCCAGTCGCGCATGATCTTGATCAAGTTCGACGAGCTGCGCATGCCAAACCAGGAGGAGGACGCCGAGCTGTACAACCAGTGGCTCATGATGCGCGAGCTCTCGTCCTGCCTCGCGGTTGACTTCGAGACGCTCCTCTGGAACGGCAAGCTTGACCGACACGCAATTCAAGATTGTGCCGCGTACCTTCAGATGGTCGTCGGCAGGAAGCGCGACCGCAACGTCAACCTGTGGGGGATCTTGCTCTACTACATGCTCAACATGAACTTCCTTTTCCAAGGAAGCAGCGAGGACCAGGAAGACGTGTTCAAGTGGATGATCCACTCCGTGTCGCGCGTCGCATACGAGCAGACGAACCATTCCGGAATCCTCGACCAGTTCGTCATCTGCGTCTCCAAGATTCGCGCCGACTGCGGAACTTCGGGAATCTGCAATCCTCTCGGACCACAAGATCGCACGATCACCTGGGACAAGATGCGCACGACAGCTAAGCCGGGCATCCAAAACAACATCGCCTACATCGCCCTCCGCATCGATCCGTGCATCGCAGTCATCAAGAACGTTCTAGGCAAGGTCATTCAGCCGCAGCATCTCTTCGAGGCGATTGACATCTGCGGATGGGCAGTTCGCGGCAGCACGAACTTCTACGACGTCGGCGCCAACGGATGGCCGATCAAGAAAGATAGGATGGACGTCGAGACGGGCACAATGTGCCCGACGCCTCTCGCAGAGGGCGAGCTTCTCACGGGCCACATGAAGCAGATGCGATGCGTCTTCTTCAAGCAAGAGGATTGGAATCGCATCCTCTCGAATTGCGAGCGTAGCGGCAACGTGGACATCGACTACAAGAACATAATGGTGAAGTCGGCCAACCCGGAGATCGACAAGTACAATTTGTACAAGCTCGCTTGCGGACTCGATCCCGAAGAAGGGTGGTTTGGGTACCGTTGCCTCGGTCAGTGCACATTCGCCACCTTCTGCGGCGCGTTGAACGCGCTGAACGTAGGTAGCGCGACTACTAACCTCGAGATCATTCCTGAGGTCGCGAAGGAGAACGCGGACGCTGGTTTCGGCTCGGTTGAATCCTGCTACAAACCCGAGGCGCTTCTCGAGAATTTCGGCTACAACTTCCCCGACCTCGACGCTATGCCGCCATGCTACAAGATCATCCCGTTCACCTCGCGCAACGGGCCGGACGATACAGCGCACGACGACCCACTCAGCTTCTGTCCTACTCAGCCGCCGACGCCGCCTTCGCCAACGACCTCGCCTGCCGGCGTCTTCTCACCTACCGGCGTCTTCTCGCCTAATTCCACTCCGCGCCGTCCGTCGCCCAATAGGGTATTTAGCCCGCGTGGCGTCGTTCGTGATCGCGAGGACTACGAGCAGTCGGGAGTAGTAAGGGACCCGCCGCCTATCCCAGGTAATCCGGGTTCGAGTCCCCTCGGGGACATTTCGAATGGGCGCGATAACTCGCTCAGCGGGTCCCCAAACGATCGCCCCGTCAAGCGCCGCCGCAGCACAACTGCTTCTCGCTTCATCTTCGACGAGGCCGAGGACGAAGACGAGGAAGAAGACGAACAGGTGTGATAAGGAAACTAACTCGCCAAATTACTTACTACCCCCTCAGGTGAAAAAAGCAAAGCTTTTCTGCTTAGCAACTTATTTTATTTCTACGTTCTTACGAAAATCGTACTTAGCTCAAATACATTTTAGGTTCATCCGGAACTAGTTGGTGAGTTCGACAACTTTATTGCCAACTCGGATGAGGAGGAGCTGGACAACGCGTATCATTACGTTCCTGGAGCATGCACTGTTGTGCTTCACACCGACGAGAACGGCCGCGACATCACCTGCGGCGCTCCGTGCAACCCAAGCGAGCAAATCTGCCACTACTGCCGCATCGGCATGCACCGCATGTACCACTAATCGAACTCATTGGCTACCGCTCGTTTCTCGATCTTCATACCAGGCCAATCCGTGATGGCCTTCAACACGGCGCTAAATTTGGACTTGTCTAGCAGAATGCGGCTTGGCGACTCTAAATCTAGCACACATTTGCCTACAAGGCCCTCTTCTTCTTGCACTATCTCAGCCTCACAGTGACATTGCTCGATGCAATCTGGCTTTGTAATAGCAAGAATCTTCTCTCGATCACCGAAAATCTGCTGCAATGCATGAACCATCTTGCCTGCTTCGCGAGTATAGCTATCTGTATCAGGATAATGCTGCTTTGTGTGACACGCTATGTAATATGTCGTCTTCATGCCTCACACACTTCGCTCCTAGAAAAAGCGCACGTAAGCAGAGTGCCAATCAATGCTCCCATCATAAAAGATGCGCCTAAAGCGTAAAACAACTTGTCAGCGTGGTAAGCTTCCTCAAACATGGGATCAAACTCAATTTCACGTGGAGTGCAACAGTCTCTAATTGCTGCATCACCCTGTTTAATTGGTGCCTGCATGCATTGTTGGATTCCATCGAGTTCCGAATTTCCTTCTTTCTGAGGAGGCGTTTGCGTTTCTGCTTCAAGTGTAGTAATTTGGCGCTCTGGTGGAAGCGCTCCTTTTGGGATGTCATGAGGACGTGGTTCAATAATAGCGTTAAATGTGGGTGTGAAAAACTGATCACTCATGCTTGTATATCTTAAGTATTAGAATAAAGCATTTTATCTTAATCTTCTAGTTACAGATCGAAGACGTGCTAACTCACGTTCATCAGCATATATTGGCTCACCCGATGCATCATAAGTACCAAAATTCGAATGAAAACCAGGTGCGTAATAACGCACAAATCCTGGCAACCACGCTGCCTCATTCATTATCATTCTCCACTCCTCAGCAATGCGATGACGTCTCCTGAGTGCTCGCCTGCTAATGTTGCCACGGGCTATTCTCTGTACAGATGTAACTGCGTTTGCGTTTCTTAACCCTAATATGATTAAGGATGTATCACGATCAAGACCTAATCTCTCTAAAAGCCGCACGAATATCTCTTTTGTACGAAGCATTTATAATCTAAATTAGAAATATCCGATGGGAAACAGCGAATCTGTTCTTTTAAACATCTCATTTGTACTCTTTGTTGCTGTTCCTGTATTAGTAATTGGTAGTGCTACTGTTGCCGCTGCTAGAGCTACTAACTCTATTGCAGCGTCTGCTATAGTTGGTGCTCTTATTGGTGCTGGATATGTTTCTATATTTGAAAGAGGTCAACATGACTGGAGAAACCAAGTGCCTGTAGCAGTAATAGGTGCAGCACTTGGTGCTACTGCTGCTCGTGTCAGTGGAGTACGGAGACTTTAGGGAATCAAATTATTATAACGAAACCTATACATATGTGGAGGCGGATTTGATGACAATGCTAACTCCTCCATATTAAACTCTAAACGTTGAGCTCGTTGTGCATATCCTAAAATTACTAAAGCCGTATCACGAGTAAGGCCTAGCCTCATCAACAGCTGTACAAAGATCTCCTTAGTCCTGGCCATTTAATCTAACTTAGAAATAGAATATTTAACTTCTTGCTCCCTCCACCCGAGCAGACAACGCCTCCATTGCTCCTGGCACTGCATTTTTCCTGACGTATGCACTGATGATATCTGCCCAATTATCTTGTGGATAAACCTTAATGTCTACATATGGGCTCTCATTATCTGTGTAGAAGTTGTCAGGTAGCTTGAATCTATCACCCCACCCACGATGGAATGGATCCAAACCTTTGAACATCAGTTCTAGGTACGCATTCATTTTGAAGTAATCAATTTGGACGTAGCTCCAATGATTGATTGTAAGAAGTATGTGAAAGTGTGGATGATGACGCTTGGGCCCTATCTCAATGCCACCATCAAGTTCTACGTGATTGACATGTGTTTCATACGTGTCGTAAATGTAGCTTGACTGACCACTTTCACCGTAAAAGTAAGGTAGAGCGTCCTTTTTGTTTGGAGCCTTAATAATCTCGAACTGTGCTTTACTTATTGTATCTGTTGCCGGATCTTGCGACCCAAATCCACCTAGCTTGTACCCAAAAACGAGCAACTCGCTTAGGTTAATATCATTGCCAAAGAGCTCGTGAGCTGCGTCCGCCATTCGCTCCATAATGACACGCCCCTCTATCTCGGTTGTGACTGCTGTGTGTAAAGAGTACGTGATAAATAGACGGGATTGCTGCATCTTCCTCCATTGCATGTCTGGATTGTTCTTATCCTTGTCGCGTTTTGTTTTCCAAATGTTGTCCTTATCTAAGCTAGTCACAAATGCGTCACCACACCATTGTGTAGGCTCTTCAGTATCACACTGAACTTTTCCCATAGGTCCACGTCGTGTTGCATAGTACACAGTTTCAGTGTAATCTTCTTCAGGAGGTTTATCATAGACAAGGTTCCCGTCTTTATCTTTCTCTTGAATCTTCTCGCCATCGTCGTCAAGTTTGAAATTTCCTGCAGAGTCCTTCTTATACCTAGCGCGTAAGCCACCATTAGCAGGACCCGCTGGATTGTAAGTTCTGATTACAAGGCAATTGTGATACTTTCTTCCAGAAACCGGGTGTATCCGTTCAACATTCCGATATTCTAGTCGCATCATCTCAGAGTCGAATACTTTATTGGTTGTTCCTTCCCACTTGAAGCGATCCTTGTGCACATACTTGCGCTCAAGCTCGTATACCATATCCCGAAAAGCTACATTCGCAGTATCAATATCCCACTCAGTTCGTGGTTTGTCCAACATTGTACGTAAATCCATGATTGCTTTCTTAATCAAGTCGTAATCCTGCTTTGCCCCTTTTTTCTCGGGAAACACTGTCTTTTGAATGTAAATGTCAGGAGGTTGCTTGTATTTCGTTCTTACGCCAAAAGGCACCTTATGCTGCTTTTCTTGCAAGAATTTAGCGTAGATTTCCATGCTATCGTTGAACGCCTTCACATACTCTTCACGCGACACACCAATATCAAGTTTCAGTTTGTGATCCTTTTGCTTGATGCCGTTTACAATGGAAGTTTGTAAGAAATCAGGGTCAAAATTGTACATGCCATCACGAGGCCCTACCCTACCTATCAAATTCGTCCACCAAGTAGAAGTCGTTTCATGCATGCGGCTATTCCCAACAACCATGCCTACATCAAAAACTGTGCGATGATTGCGATGGAACAACCCTGGTGCTAGCTCCAAAACTGCAGCGCAATCTTTACACGTGTTTCCATACTTAGATGACCTCATAAGCATGTAGTCTCGCATGCCGAACTTTACTTTTCCATTTGTAAGGCGGCCTTGTGTTATTTTAGGGTAGTCATCTTGAAGCCAAAACTCAATTCGATCTTCATTGTACACGTGGTTTATGTACCTTCTGAAAACAAGTGGTTGATTCTTTGCTATCTTAGACATTATTGCTTGATCGCCACCCTGTTGCAATGTTGCCTTGCGCTTATGAAACTCTCCTTTTAGTAGCGAATTTGTGGCAATTGGAAAATCAAACGTTGGCCAGTTGTGCCATCCGCCATCTTCGTCTTTACCAAGATGTGACTTGTCAACATTACGTGGCTGACCAGATGATATGTTTACATTCTGTTTGATGGTTTTACCTTTGACTTTACTTGTATCTTGTTTTATGCCGCTTGCTTTACTTTGCTCATCTGACCAAAAATCTTCGTAGTGAAAAGGCACTGGTGCACGTGCAAGGCCTATCGGATTGTCTACATGCCAATAGCTTGTTGGCCAATGTTGTGTCTTAAATGCACTCAATCGAAACCACGCGTACATATACTTAAACTCAAAGAATGGACGTGAGCATCGTTTACAACCTTCCGCATAAGTTTCCCCATCTTCAAAGAGTGCAGTACACACTTGGTAGGGTAAAAATGCGTAGTGCCACGGAGATGTAACCCACTGCAAAACTGTCATTTTGCTCTTGACCTGTCTTATCTTGCTTAGTTTTGATTGAATCATACAATCATGCAATTCGTTGTTCTCGCCTCGCATATGTTCTTCCAACTTAAATGAACTTGCCCACCTTGTATCCGGTTTTCTTTCAAACACGGCTGGCCATAAACATTTCCATTCCTTTTCAACGTTCTTTCCTTTAGGTCGACCATAATGGATCTCTACGTTCTGTTGGTTGGTTGCAGTGTGCTTGCCCCAAATCCCACCTAGCATACCAGCCTCCTTATCCTCGTAAGTAATCTTTGCATGTTTACCCATATCTTTACCAATATCGCCATCGTAAAAGTATATTGCCAAGATGCGACACATGTGCTGATTGTGAAGTTTCGTACCTTCCGCAATGCTTGTATGTATTAATAGTGTTTTGCCATATGGTTTTGCATCGCCATATGTATGTTTGACACCTTTGACTTCTTTAGGAATCGTTTCGCCTCTTAAGTACAAGTTGTGTGTAGATCCGTACCTTGCCTCGTACTCCTTTAATTTGTCATTGCCCATTGGTTTAGCCACATCCAAAGTTATGCTATTAGCAATGTACAAATCGCTGTGTGGCCAGGGTTGATGGCGTGCTGAATACCAATGCGGATTCAAATCTTTGTTACTCCTTGCTGACCCAGGTTGCAACTGTTTCACTGTTCTATCACTTGCATGAAAGCCAGCCAATGTGTTAAACTTCTTACGCAGCTTCTCAGCATCGTCCTCAGCACCTATATCGTAACCTAAACCTTCGTTCTCAAGCAATGAACCTCTACTCTCTAGATTCAATGCACTATCCTTTACAAATCCTATGTCCAGAGCATTCTCTCGCCTTACAGCATCGTTGTTATCTTGATTTGTACCGTTACCATTTGACTCCATAGGTGCCGAATCCTGAGTCTGCTCACCAAGGTTGTCTGTTGGAGGCGCTGGTGGTGCTTTTGGTACTTGCACTTGCTGCACGTTAGACGGTGGTGCAGATGTACTTGCTTCCGGCTCAGCCTCGTCTGGCTGTTCTGCCTCACCCTCATCTGGCTCAGCCTCGTTCAGTTCAGGCTCGTCCGGCTCAGGCTCTTCCGCCTCAACTTGTGGCTCTGCTATGGTTTCGTCCTCATCGCGCAACGCATACGCACGCCGCTCATATTTAGTCATCTTGTCAAGATTAGGATCGTTGAACAGCTGGTAAAACTTACTGATATCGTTACTTTTACTGATTGCTTCTGTGCGTTCGTCGGTAGATGTGTATTTCCATGTTGGCCAAAGTTGATGAGCTCTTGTGTATAATTCTTTTGTTGTTTTATGCTTTCCTTTTACATACGTACCTTCTGACAAATCATCTCCATCTAACACGTAATGAGGGTACAGCCAATGTGCTTTCGGTACATTAAAGCCAAAGAATGCACCACCGTATTCCTCATCTGGTTTATGTACTAAATTAGGAAACAGCTTGTTTAACGCGATACAACTGTTGCGAAATGAATCGCTTTGTGTTCCAATATTACCAGAAGTTGGTTCTTTCACACCAAAGAAGGGCGCCAAACGAGTTCGCGCATCAGTGCGACCCTTTATAATTGTTAATGGTTCAACTGGATATTTTTCTTCTTCTTTGCCCTTTTCCTTGAAAATATCAGGAAATACAAATCCCGTATCATTAATGCTTGCTGTATAGCCACCAACTACTCTTGGACCGTATTTAGCACCATATGACCATATAGCTTTGCTGTTAAGCGGCTCTTTTACAAGCAAACGGCTGTCGTTTTCCAAGTAATGGTAGGCTGGATTCCACATCCGCATACGCACAGTGTAGGTGCCAATATCTGTAGTTTGTGTAACCGTCCAATTATGCTTTGGGTTATCGCAATCTGGGTAAAAGTAGAGACCAATAATTGCTGCAGTTAGGTTAGCAACCTGCATGCAACCATCCAGTTCTATACAATTTTTGCCTTCGCCATCAGATGCAAAGCTAACTTCACTTGCATTAGTAAACTTCTTCCCTGGCGCACCTTTGCTTTTTGATGTAATTTGTGATTGTAACTGCTTGGATGATATACTTTGCAACCAGTTTAGTTTTGAACACGGCGCCCTAGGGGTGCTAACTGCCCAAGATTTAGCTTGTGCGTTTTGAGTGCTACCATCTTTAGCATACTTAAAACCAGTAAAATCACCAGACAAGTGCCCAAGTCCACCTCCTCTCTTCTTGTACGCTCCCTGAGTGACTGGGCTGTGTATCTGCTTATTTCTTAATTCCGCCAGTTTTTTTGCCTTTAATGTTGCAGCTTTCTTCTTATTAGGCTCATTCTTGTCTATTTCATCTTGTTCCTTTTTAGACAAGTTATAATTCAAACTTGCAAGTTGCCTGTCATGTGGATTGCCCTGCAGCCAATTGCTGCCTCTCCCACTATGTGTATAATACTTTGTAGAAAGGTCATTCCCTGTAAACGGAGCCGAACCATTAACTAGTAAGAAATGCAGTAGCTGTTGAAAAGCTGCACCACCGTCAGTTTTAGTTGGGTCGTAACCTGTGGCTACACACCACAACTCAAAGGACATTAAATTTTCATTATCCTTGTTCCACTTTTCTGGTGTTTTAACATAGGCATCTTTCAACCTATTCCATTCCGTTGACGGTTTCACCTTCTGTTGTCCCATCGGCTCCCACGCACCATATCTTGACATCACTCTCTAGTGTGTAAGAAATTATCCCCGACGAGGACCAGGACCGAATCCCCAGGTCGGAGGAGGACCAGGGACAAACCCCCCTAAACGTCCCCTCCATGTCAATCTGCGTTGAACATATGAGTATCCCAAAATTGATAGCGCTGTATCACGATCAAGTCCTAACCCAAATGGAAGATCTCTTGTT
>Ga0208159_1000844_pt1 | contig 11922 bp, 5 predicted proteins | sample 9_EtaG_FD_184082 | JGI IMG/M metagenome (GOLD analysis project Ga0208159, IMG submission 184082) | Marine viral communities from the Subarctic Pacific Ocean - 9_ETSP_OMZ_AT15188 metaG (SPAdes) (version 2) | ecosystem: Environmental > Aquatic > Marine > Oceanic | place: Pacific Ocean | collected... | reverse complement strand
TAAAACATTAACTGAACGAGGTGAAAAAAGTGATTTCTTTAGGTATTGTTATTTGTATGAAAATGGAGGTGTATATGCTGACACTGATGTTTATTGTAATCAACCCCTAGACAACTTTATTGAATATCAAGATTTAGTAGTTGGTTTAGAAGCAAATACATCATTAGGAATATTTGATGATATAGTAGATAAGATAAACGATAACTACGTAAGTGTGTGTAATTGGTTTATAGCAACTAAACCTAAACATCCAGCATTATCAAAATTAATAAATGATATAATTGCAAATCCAAAAAATGGTGTGTTACAAAATACAGGGCCTGGTAGATTTACGAAACATATCTTAGATTATTTTGGTAGAAATCATAATTTTGAAAACGATGTAACAAAAGATAAATCACAATTATTATCAATCAATCGTTTTGGTTCTAATCAATCGCACTCTAATGCTAAAAAATACAATAATCCATTTGATATAAATGATGATGAGATATATATAACGCACATGTTTGAAGGGACTTGGAGAACAAGTAAACAAAATGATTTACAGATTATTGAAACTGAATATTGTTCACATAATTTATCTTTAATACCAATATCAAATGGTTATAAAGGTGTTGCACGTGTAGACAGGGACACATCAAGAACTCAATTTATGAAAAAATTAGGTGATTGTAGAACGCTTTATGAGTTTGAATTTGATAAAAAATTAAAATTAATTAATTATAAGGAAAAAGAAATCAAGTACGATCACTTAGCTAAATTCGAGGACTATAGGTCTTTCATCTATAAGAAGAAAATGTATCATTCGGTAGCTTACATAGATGAAAATTGGAACACAAGAATTGGTTTATTGGATAAAGATTATTGTTTTATTAAAGATATAGATGTGGAAGAACCTAACAGAATGCGTTTTGGTGTTGGAGATGAAGTAATGTGGGAGAAAAATTGGTTATTCTTTATTCACAATAATGTTTTACATTTTATATATAATACATTACCTAACTTTGTTGTTTATAGAGACAAAGGTAATTTTGAATTTGAAAAAATAATTGATGTTGAAAATAAATTCAACAATAAATTTCCTGAAGATGAATTATATTTTAGTGCTAAAGTAAAAATAGGAGGTTCAACACAACCAATTTGGTTTGAAGAACAACAATGTTATATCTATTTGGTTCATACAAAAATATATAATGAAAGAACATACAATCATTTTGCTGTAAAATTAGATAAAGATTTAAAAATAATAGACGTAAGCTACAAACCATTAATACCAGCTAAAATAGGATATGCTTTGTTTTTTATTACAAGATGGTTTAATAAAGGAGATAATGTAGTTATGAGCGGAGGATTAGAAGATAATAAGAATTGGATCTGGGAAATACCAAAATCAAAAATATTCAATTGTTTTAATTAAAAAGCAAGATAAAAGACATTGCATTTAAATTCGTAAATTTGTAACAATATTTAGCGGATGGTTAATTGTAACATTTATATATTATCTTGTCCTATTGGAGCAGTAGGAGATGAGTGTACGTTTGAAATTGATTGTTGTGATGGACAACTAATCAACTACACCATGCAGCCTGATAGTATTGTTGAGGCTTGTGTGCTTGAAGAAGGAGTAGTTACTGTAACATCTATATCTGGCTCAGCCTTTGATACTACCGACCCATGTTCTTCTGATTGTGGCGATATTCCTATATCACCTACGCAAACACCTACTCCAACACCGACATCTACTCCAACGCCGACGCCGTTTGTTCCTACTCCAACGCCGACGCCGTTTGTTCCTACTCCAACGCCGACGCCCACTGCGACACCAATAAGTGTACAATGTTTTGAATGGACTTTAGTATGTCCAAGTGGAAGTGCAGGGTGTAGTTATGAATATATAGACTGTGATGCTGTCACTCAAACGGGAACACTCGCTCCTGATCAAGACATAGACGCTTGTGTTTTATTTCCTAACACTCCGCAAATAACTAATGGTACAGCAATAGAAACTGGGGTTGCGTGTACAACACCAGCGCCAGGTCCTACACCAACGCCAGGTCCTCCTACTCCCACACCTACACCAACTTCTGCAACAGGATGTTCAGAATGGACTTTATTGTGTCCTAGCGGTGCTACAACTTGTAATTATTATTATACAGATTGTGATAATGTAGTGCAAAGCGGAACATTAGGCTCTGATCAAGATGTAGATGTTTGTGTAAAAAATGGTTCTACTCCTACAGTACAAAATGGAAGCGCTCAAAATCAAAATGTTGCGTGTGTTTCTACCACTCCGACACCTACACCAACACCTACACTAGGTCCTCCTACTCCCACACCTACACCTGGAGTACCAACAGCAACTCCTACAGCAACTCCAGCTCCGACACCTACACCAACAGCACCTACACCTACTAGTGTAGTGCCCCCAATACCTTCTCCAGTAGAAACGGAGTATACTTTAACGTATAGTCAAACTTCAAAAGGGTGGCCATCGTTTTATTCATACATACCTGATTTCATGCTTGGTATGAATCAATACTTTTATAGTTTCAATGGCGGTAATTTATACCAACACAATGCAAATGGAAACAGAAATAATTTTTATGGAGAGCAATATAATTCTCAAATCACAACAGTGTTTAATCAAAACCCGCTTGATAATAAAATATTTAAAACTTTAAACTTAGAATCAGATCAAGCATGGCAAGCAAACTTAGAAACCGATATACAACAAAATGGTTTTATAGATAACACATGGTTTGAGAAAAAAGAAGGAGCTTATTTTGCATATTTAAGACAGACGGGAGAAGTACCAGCTTTACCAGGTCAATACGCTATGAGATCAGCTAATGGTATTGGAAAGTCTACAAGTGTTTCAGCAATAGGAAACACTACTACAATTAATTTTTCAACAAATCCATTAGTAAGCATAGGAAGTATTGTAAGTATAGGCGATTATTTATATTTTTCTTTACCAAGCTATACAACAATTAGTTTAGCTGGACAAATAACAAAAATAAATGTAGATATACCAGCTGGTGTAAATCAAATTTTAATTGATACAAGTATTACTGGAGCATCGACAATTACAATTCAAGATCCATATATACTTTACATTAAAAGTTCAGTCGCAGAATCTCATGGTTTACTTGGACACTATTGTATATTTACACTTATAAACGAGAGCTCCAAGAAGACGGAGTTGTTTGCTGTGGAGTCGGAAGTTATGAAAAGCTTCCCGTAAAAATTAGTATCTTTGCAGTAGTATGGACTTTAGTATAAGGAAATTAGAGCCATCTGATTATGAAGATGTATTGGTGGGATGGTGGAAAGATTGGGGTTGGCAAGCGCCAGCTCAAGATTTTTTACCAGAAAATGGAGAAGGTGGACTGATGGTAATGGTAGATAAAAAGCCTGTTTGCGCAGGTTTTATGTATATTACCAACTCAAAAGTAAGTTGGGTTGATTGGATAATATCGGATAATAAAATTGAAGATAAAGCATTGAGACACGAGGCAGTTAAATTTTTAGTTAGTACCTTAACAAATATAAGTGCAAAAAATGGTGGATATATATATGCACTATTAAGACACAATGGTTTAATTAAAACATACGAAGACCTTGGGTATGTAAAAGGAGATAGTTATACTCACGAAATGATAAAAAAAATATAATATGGCATTAGGAACTACAGGAGCATTAATTGCTTCAGCAGCTATACAAGCAGGAACATCTGCAGCAGGTTTCGCTCAAGCTGGAAAAGCTCGTAAAGAAATGAAAAAAGCAGAAGCTGAGGCAGATAAAGCTATGGCTGCAGCAAGAAAAAAATTAGAAGTGAATTATTTAGCAGGTCTAAGCATTGCTAAAGAACCTTATGAATTAGCAAGAGAAAACTTATTACAGCGTTCAGCAGCTCTTACTCAAGCTGGGGTTGAAGGAGAAACAAGGGGGGCGGCAGCAACTGCGGGACAAGTTCTTATGGCGGGACAAGCACAAGCTGCCCAACAAAGAGCTTCTATGTCACAGGAAATGAATAGATTGCAAGAATTAGCGGCGAGAGAAGAATCAAGATTACAACAACAAAGAGTTGGTTTAGATATTGGAGAGGCTAAAGGAGCTCAGCAAGCTGCAGCAGATTTTCAAGCAGCGGCAGATGCAGCAAAAGCAGGTGCTATCAAAAGTGCAGCAGGCGCTTTAACTACGGGTGTGCAAATTTTCTCAGAAAATCCTTTTGATGTAACAAAAGCAGCGGGTGGCACATCAGCGCCAAGTCTAGGAACTTATAGCGGTACAGATTATAGTAATTTTGGGCAGGACTTAATTAGCTTTGACTCAACGATTACTAACCTAAATAATGATCCATTTTATCAATTCATGCAACCAGGAGTATCAGCACCTAAAATAGGATAATATATTATGGCAACAAAATACGGATATGTAAGTAGAGATACAGCAAATCGTCAAATAGACTGGAATGCTATAGGAACACAGGTGTCTGATGGTATTGCTAAAATCACAGAAGACAGAAAGGAAAGAAGAGAAGACATATTAACTAAAAGCACGGACTATGCAAAAATGCTTATTGATATGCCTATGGGGTCTAACACGGCATTCAATGAATACCTTGCACAATTTACTACTCAAGCATCTAAAGCGGCTCTTGCAGATTTAAATATGTTAAAGTCTGGGGACATTACTGAACAAGAATATTATAACCGAAGAGCTAATCTTCTATCAGGCACAGAATTAATGATTGCGGGAGCTAATAACTTTAATAAAAATTACGATGTAATACAAGAGAGAATAGACAATGGAACTGCTTCAGCTGTAGAAATAAAGTACAGACAAAAAATGGCTGAACTATTAGAGTTTGGAAACAGAAGTCCATTTATAAACCCTGATACCAGAGAGGTAAATACTGCTAGACTAGCACCAAGTGGTATAATGGAAACCACAGTAGAGGATATAGCATCAGCTTCAGACATGTTTAGAATATCAAATTTTCAATTAAATAAGTTTGATATGAATAGTGCAATTGAAGACATTACAAAAAATATAGGTATACAGGATGTAACCATAACACCTGAGATGGTAAAAAAAGCTCAAAGTGAAGGCAGAGCAATAGGCGCAGTAGGAACAAAAGTAAAAGGCGCATTTAATTCTGCATTGATGAGTGAAAAAGAAACTGAATTAGCTAAGAAAGATTATGTAAGTTCTTATTTAAAAGACGATAGCGCTGTTATAAGTATACTGGCTGATTATGTCCCGGGTTATGATGTCACCTTAGATCCGTTTGAAGTAGATGATAAAACAGTTTTAATCGGCAGGAATGGTGCGTATGAAATAACAGATGAACAAAGAAAAGCAGCTGAAGATTATATGATAGATAGGTTAGATAAAGCGTTGCCTGAAACAGAAACCCCCGTAGCGGATTTAACTGCGGCACAAAAAGCATCTAATGAACTTAGACAGCAAGAGATAGATATAAGAAGAGAAACATTAGAATTTCAAAAAGGACAACTAGCCGACGAACAAAAAGTTCCTAGTATAAGTTCGACTACTTTTGTATTTAAACCTACATCTGGCGATGTAATTTCTGCGAATGATTATATAACTAATATTGATGAAAAAAAATTAAATACTGAAAGAGGGCAAAGAGATTTTGTAATTGATATGAATGCAATATTTACAAAAGATGACATTCCTACACCTCAAATAATTTTTAATGAAGCACCAATGGATTTAAAAACTAGACCTGAGATTAGAAAAATTCCAACAATGAGTATTTCTGTGCCAGGTGTAATTGATAATTCAGTAAAGATACCTTTAACTAAAACATTTAATGAAGATTTAGAAAAATTAGTTAATTTAATTTCAAGTAAAAATAAAACTAATGAAAAAATACTAACAAATGAGTTAGATTTTATTCCATTTAATAAAATATATAACGATATTTCAGTGAGCACAAAGAAAGCTTTACCAAAACCGAAGAATAACAATGAATGAAGAAGCAATTAAATTATTGTATGAAGATTTAGTAGATGAATTTAATGTAGGTACATTAGAAGAATTTACAGGATATCTGTCAGACATAGGTAATCGTCAATCTTTTTATGATGAAATTGTATCTCAAAGATATGAAGTTGGTTCTTTTGAAGAGTTTGAAGATACTTATGGCTTAAAAAAAAAAGTCGAAACCGATATGGTTTCAGGATTGGAAACTGGTATTTCTCAGCCAAGCGCATTATCAAGAAACCAGCGTCTTAGCATAACTCCTACTGCTGAAAAAGATACAGCAATAGAAAGAGCTTTTGGTAAAAACGAAGTCACAGATTTTTTTGGAGATTTATATAGAGCATGGAAAACAGGAGCAGGTCAAGCAGCTACTGTAGATGATGCTCTTAAGGTTTTTGCTGGTGGTACAAATGTAACCGACGAAACTTTACAAGATTATATTCAAGCCGTACAAACAATGGAATCATTTTCTCCCTCAGAGGAAATGCAAGACTTTAGTAGGATTTATGAAGCAGAGGGTAAGGGTGTAAAAGGTTTTATTAAAGGAGTTTTAAAAAATCCAACAGCCGCAGTTCAAGTAGCTGTATCTTCTTTAAGATCTATGATTAACCCAGCTTCAATTGCAGCAGGTACTGCAGGAGCAGGGGCGGGAGCAACAGCAGGATTAGCAGGTGGTATTTTAGCCCCTATAACATCCACTGCAGGAGCTGGTATTGGTTCTATACTTGGAATGACAGGAGCTCTTGAAACTGCTTTGTCATACACAGAATTTTTAAAAGAAGAGCTTCAAAATAAAGGATTAGATTTTACTGATGAAAACATAAGGACCGTATTAGAGAATGATGAATCAAGAAATAGAATTAGAAATAGATCATTAGGTAGAGGTGCTACTATATCTGCACTTAATGCCATTACTGGAGGTTTAGCTGGTGGAGTAGCTGCGAAAGTTGGTACAAAACTAGGAAGAACTGCAGGAGCTTTATCTGGTTTAGGTACTCAAGCAGTAGGAGGTGGAGCGGCAGAAGCTGCGGGTCGAGCAGTAGCTGGGCAGGAAATGGATGTAGCGGAGATAGGTTTTGAAGCTCTTGGAGAAATAGCTGGCCCTTCTGTAATAGGAACTGCAATTGGAGTTGCCAAGACACCGGAGTATAAAATAAATAACGAAATTGTAAGCAGAGCTGATATTGAAAATATTATTAATAGCGATAATTATGACGCTATAACTGGCATAACTTATGAAATAGTAAATGATCCTGTATTAAAACAAAAAGTAAATCAAGCTAGGCAGGATGCCCCAATAGCAGTTGAAATAAAAGAAACTTTTGATAAAGATAAGCAACCTAACAACGAACAATTAAAAGAATTAGTTAGGTTAGAGAAAGAAATAACTAAAACTAAAGACAACAAAACGCCAAGAGCAAAAGTAAAATTAAAAGAATTAGAAGAACAATATAAAACAATAAGCGATGCCATTCAAGAGCCAAGCACAGAGACGATACCTTTATCGGAACAACCCGAAACTAGCCCAGCAGTGGGAACAGGAGACACCCAGGGGGCAGTCACTACCGGAGAGATTGCACCCGAAAAAACCCAAGCAACCCAACCAGCCGAAGAGGGCACGACTGAGGTTGAGACTGAGGAGAGCCAGGTAGAGACTTACACTCTTCCAGAAGATCCAAGAAAAGCCAAGAAAGATTTTGAAATTATTGATAACAGAAATCAAAAAGCAGGTCTAGAAATAGATGAAGAGGGAAATGGTAAATACTATGTCAGAAATATAAAAACAGATAGCCTTGTTGCTGTAAAAACTAAAAACGAAGCACAAGTAACAAAAGCAAACCCTAGAAGTTTTGACTACGGAGAAGGTCAGCCGGTGCTTGAAGAGTTTAGAACTCAGATAGAAGAAGAAGTTGTGGAGGACGTACCACCAGCTACAAACAAAATAGGAAACTTTGATGTAGTAATAAAAGACAATAAGATTGTTAGCATTACTAAAGATGGTAAAAAACCATCAAGTAATTCTTTAAGTAATGTTGAAAAACAAATTATAGAAACCGGATTGATAAATGTAAATCCAGAAGAAAAAATACAAACAGAAGGATTGAGTGAAGTACAATTTTCTAATGTTGTTTTAGACGAAAGTAATAATGCTACTCAAATTGCTGAAGAGATAGAGTTTGTTCAAAATAAAATAAAAGAACAAAAACAAGCAGGTAAAGATAGAGCTCTCAATCCTTTAGGTGTTTTGTTTAGTATTAAATTTACACCTGAATCTTATGAGGCTGTGACTGGAAATAAAGTTTCTGAACAATCTCCTAGTTTTAAACGTACCTGGATTGCATCAAAAGAAAAAGGTGGTGAAAGTTTAGAAGACGGTTGGCAAGTAATCTTTCAAGAGGCAGATTTGCCTGTTCCTGAACTTGATGAGGTAACAGATTTTATAAATGACTTTCAAACAAAAGCAGAATTTAATAGATCATTAGAAGTTTTTTCTCCTCAACTTTTAAAAAATTTAAAAAACAAATTTCAAGATCTTACAGGTTTAAATATAACTGAAACAAACATTAAAAGGGTTGCTGATATAACTCCAGAACAAATAGAAGAAAGAGTAAGTAAAGAAATATTTGAAGCAGAAAGACGTGCAGAAGAAAAACCCATAGTATCTCCAGAGCGTAGAAAAACTCCAAAGCCAGAGAAAGCAGAACCAAGAGCAGACATTACTGATGATTTAAAAACTTTAGATAAATCATTTGACAATATAACAGAGGAGGCAGTAAAAACAAACTTAGATAATTTTGCCTCTCAAATAAAATCTAATTTAACAGGTAGAGGTGTATTAACTGAGCAAGCTAGAGGTACATCGACTATGAGAATAGATCAAGCTTTTGGTTTAAACAACAGCACAAAAATATATCGTACTGTTATAAGACCTATAATAGATGTATATAATAAATTTAAATCGGATTATAGAAGAGTTAATACTGATGCTGAAAAAGCAGAGGACTTTATAAGATATGAAGGAAAATCAAAGACAGATAAATTTTTAGGAAGAGGGAGAAGACAGAACGATGTAACAAAAGATTTATATGAAATAAGATTATATCAATTAGCAAGAGAGTATGTAAGTAATATAGTTGATGGTGTTCCTTCAGAAAAATCCCCAAATCCTGTAGAGTTAGCTCAGTTTACCGCAGATGAAGCTTTGGCGGGTAGAGTTTTAACTGATGCAGATGGTAAAGCTTTGATTGAATTATTAAAAAAACATTCTAAAAAAGGTCAAATAAATCCTGATGTGATGTATAAAAAGTTAAAGCCATCACAAAAGGAAGCACTTAAAATATTAGATAAAAGAAACGCAGAACTTGAACAGAAAATAATTAAAAATTCTCAACGATCTGGAAAAGAACTTGAACTTATAAATGATTATTCACATAGAGTGGTTTTAAAATCTCCAGTTGAACAAGATGTCGATGTAAGAAATGAAGCAAAAGATTTTTCAGAAAACTTTGAAGGTGTTACTGAAAAAGAAAGGACTGAAGGTGTAAAGCCTATAAGTTTTGATCCAATACTTTCACTACTTAGAGGGACTCAAGAAACGAATCTTTCTTTTTACATGAAAGACGAAGTGGGAAGAATACAAGCATTAACATCTGAGCTTTACAACAAATATAAAAACGGTAACAAAGGACAAGCAGACGCATCACTAGCCCTTGCTAATTCAGTACGTGAGCTACTAAGGATAACTTATATAAGAACTTATATGGATGCTGGATCTCCTGGGTTAAATTTAAAAAGAGAAGCAGAAAAAATGGGGTACAGGGTTTTACTTGGATCTGTTCCTAGGTTTGCAGCTGAACTTTTAGGTAACGCAGCTATGCTTGTAACACAACCAGCTGAAGTTATACAAAATGCCTATGATAAATATTCTTCTATAAGTTTAAATTTAAAACCAACGGCAAGAGATAACTATCTAAAAATATTAGAAAATTTAAATTCTGCTGAAGTAAATAAATTAGGAGAAATAATTGGCCAAGCTGATAGTAAATACTCTGATCCTAATAACTATTTAAATTTATCTGAAATGAGACAATCAGGAATGCAGAGTAGGGTGCAAGAGAAAATGTCCATTATAGGAAGTATGGGGTTTAGGCAGACTTACAAAGTAGTAAATTCTATAAGCGATCTACTTATGGCGGGTGGTGATAAATTAATTGCTAGGCCTCTTTGGATATCAAAATTTGCAAATGAATTTAAAAATAATGTAAAAAATAATTTAAATGAAGATGTAGATTTAAGTGTAGAAGAATTTGAAAAAATTGCTGATGGTACTTCTGAGTATTTAAAAGATAGTAAATATGCTCAAGCAATAAAAGATGCGACGTTTCAATCTGATAAAACCGTAGCTGAATTTATTACTTCTGGTAATCCATTTAATGCTATTATTAAAAATGTTAGAAGGGATGAGAAGGGTGAAGCTGCTAAAAACTTTTATAGAGTAATAAACTCTTTTATGGCAAACTTTAATTTGAATGAATATGCTACAGCTAGATTTGCAGTAGGAGCTATGCTTAAAGATGGTGAAATATCTAAAGCTCAAGCAGGTAAATTATTAGCGGGAATATTAGCACGTATGTCATCTTATGTAATTCTTTATAGAACATTCTCTAAATATTTTGATGAAGTGTTTTTAGGTGCACCAGAGGAAGAGGAGGAAGAGGATGTGGCACAGGTAATTACTAGACAGGTTATAGGTTCTTTGTCAACATTAATGTTTAGAGGAGGATTAGGTAATATACCAGCGCTGCCAGTTAATTATGGTATTGAGTATTTGAATAAAGAGTACCTAGATTTCTTAAGAGATGGTGGAGAGTATGACGCTTATGATGACTCAATTGTTTATAGCTTAATAGGTCTTGATGATTTTGCTGGAAAATCCCTACCAGAAATCGCTTTACCTATATTAGCAGGGCCATACGGGCCACTGGCTAAAACTCTTACAAGGGGAGCTGAACTTGCGGGAAGAACTCAATCCAGGAAAACTCAAGATGCTAGAGATAGAGCTCAAGAAGAGTTAACTAATAGGATTTCATTTGAACTTCTCGGTCAACTTGGTTTGATTCCTTTTTACAAAGATAGACGAAGAGGTAAACTTAAAATAAGATTCAAGGATGAAAAAGGTAATACAATTTCTCCCAGCGAATTACGAGAGCTTGATCCTGATTTATACGATAGGCTTTACAACTAATTAAATAAATGCCAGAAGATAACGTAAAGTATCACTGCGTTTATTATAAATACAATCAGAAAATTTAACTTAGTGTGTTTCATAGTTCCATTAAACAATTAATAGCGGTGTGGCCGCCAAGTACAACGCCACATCCTATGGCTTGTTTTTTAAAATGCTTTGCGTAAGCAGCTGCGTATGACGTAGTATCTATACCGCACCCTACCTGCATACCAAAGACTCTGAAGTTTCTACCTACCATCCACTCAATGTAAGCTTGCGTGTGTATGTGTCCTTGTACAGTAGACATCATATCATTCTTTGCTTTTGTTCTAGCCGTTCCACCCTCTCCGTGTATGTACTGTACGTTATCATACACTACTCTTTCTACCCAGTTCCATTGAGTGCCAAGCACCTCATTGTAAGACTTGATCCACATGGTGGGTATGGCTGAGGTCTGAGCTTTCCGCATTACCATTCTGTCGTGGTTACCTATAATTACATCCGCCTTTGGAAAAGCTCTGTTCCAATGACTGACAGTTTGTATAGCATAGTCTAACTCGTCAGCACCACCAAGGGCATCAGAGGAAGTCTCGTGATAAGAACTGTAATGGTTGTCTATAATATCTCCTATGAATATTACTTGGTTACATAAATACTTTGCGTAAGTTTCTTGACAG
>Ga0208159_1000842_pt1 | contig 11927 bp, 25 predicted proteins | sample 9_EtaG_FD_184082 | JGI IMG/M metagenome (GOLD analysis project Ga0208159, IMG submission 184082) | Marine viral communities from the Subarctic Pacific Ocean - 9_ETSP_OMZ_AT15188 metaG (SPAdes) (version 2) | ecosystem: Environmental > Aquatic > Marine > Oceanic | place: Pacific Ocean | collected... | reverse complement strand
TTTGAAGTTGCCATCTTTTACTCCTTATGTACGGGGTCTATCCGGCAAACCCCTGCGATACGCATCGCTGTTTTCTCTGGCCTCTGCCAGATCCTTAATTCTACTCAAAGCTTCTTGAAACTGCTTTTCGTAGACAACCATTAAATCTTGTTCACCCTTCATGTAAGTATATGCCTCGACCAATGAACCGTAAAGCATAGCATTGGGAGCGTTTTCACTGAGCCATGTATTTCCAGAATCTGCCCCTGCCGTCAAAGAAGCAGGTCTGTAATAATAATGAAGCTCTACGGCATAATTAGAGTCAGGGGTAGGTGCTACTATGAAATTATCAATATCAAAAAAAGCATAATATTTCGGCAACCCGGTGGTCGCAGGATTGGGAGTATACTCTTGTAAGTAATTTACATCTTTTTGTAACAAAAAGGTTTTTACGCTGCTGCTTGTAACGGAAAAAGAAAAGGATGCTAAATAATCAGTAGGGACAGAAAGATACGGATCATTTTGACTTAAAGTGCTTGTAGCGTTTTTGCGAAAAACTTCTAAATCAACAAGTTTAAAGATGCGTTGCTCTGCATTTTTTATAAACGTAGGCAAATTTGTTACAAACGAAGTTTCAGTGTTCTCCGTGTAATCTTGTATCGCTGTCTTTAACTGTGCGTAAGTGTAAGACATTAAGCTATCCTTATAATCGCATTACTAGCATCCGCTGTAGGCATAGTTACGGTAAATGTAGATGAAGATGAGGATCTATCTGACCCAAAATCAAATACAGCCACCGCCTTGTTAGAGGCGCTTGAATTATAAACTAGAGCCCCTCTTGCCGTGATTGTAGAGCTAGTAAAAGAAACATCATCAAAATCTATGAAAGCCGTAGTGCCGCTAGTGTTTACACTCACGTTTGAAAGGGTAGCTCCCCCAGCGCTATATCCTGCGCCACTAACCTCCGAAGAGGTCGAATACGCTGTAGTGCTTGCATCAAGAGTGGCACTGTTTGTAAACAAAGCTATCTTAAAAGTGTGACTGCTAAAGTTATGAACGGCTTGAAACAGTTCACTCTTAAAAGAGGTGCATAAAAAATTTCCGTTAAAAGCCATTAAATACTCCTACACTATCGTTATGTTCCCAACCATACTGCTGTGGTTGGTGCATTGATACACCAAAGATGTATCGCTTGGCTCGTGTGGCACAATAAACTGAGTCAATCCAGTTGTTGAGTTGTAGTTCTCTGTCACCCCTGTTGTAAAGGCAGAGCCACCATTAGACGTTCTGATCTGCAAAGGATGGCTGCTTACGTTAGCCGTATTGTCTATCAAATAGGTGTGACCCTTATAAAACGTAAAGTTTGGATTATTACCTGAAGTTGCACCCGGACCAGTAAATGTGTATGCCGAACTTCCGCTAGTGCCAGCGGTGTACTTAGTAACAGGACCAGTGGTTTCATCGTTTAGTCTTATCCAAACGCCACCATGAGCAAAATAAAGACCCCCCGTGGCATGAACATGAGCTACTGCGCCGTGATAAGTAGAGGCACTGGGCAGATCACTCAAAGCACTGTAATAAAAAACAATCTTATTAGCGCCTGAACTTACATCAAGTAGACCGTTTGCATCTATAATATCAGTTAGTACGCTAGAACTATTTCCTAACGCGGCGTATATCTCGTTAAAGTTATCATTTATTTTATCAGCGCCAGCACGAAGAGTATCACCAGTGCCATCATTCGCGCTTGATCCTATTCCTACTGTTTGCTTTGCCATCTATCCCTCGTCAAAAGTCTTGTTACTAGAATCCAGTGTAACGCTTGTCGAGTCAAACGTCGAAGAAATAGTAGAAGCCGCCATAGTTCCCACCGCACTCGTAGCAGAAACACCTGTCAAAGATACCGTTGTGGGAGACGCAGGAGCGGTTCCTGTGGCTACTACTTGTCCCACAGACCCAACTAAAAAAGGAACTAAGATGTATCTCAAAGTTGTTGTGTTAAAAGTTGGAAAAGTGATATTTGCGGAAAAGGTGTTGTTTGTGTCGGGTCTAGCATTCCTAAGAGCTTCAGGATCGTTTGCTTTTCTAAACGGTCCTAATTGCGGATGCTTCGGGTCAAACTCATCTGGACCCACCGCTGCCCCGGTCCATTCTACTTTCATGTCCCTGTATCTGTACCTTTGTCCAGATCTGTCGGAGATAAAAAAAGAATTTTTACCTGAAGCAAACCGGGCCATTAGTTCACTCGTAAATATTCATATTGAGGGGTCACGTTGAAAGAAGATCTATCTCTGTCTTCAGTACGCGCCCTCTCAAACTCCTCCTCATATACTGCTTTTAAGAGTTGAATACGATCAGGAGCCCGTTTCATTGAAATGTAGTAGGCTAGACCAGCGGCTAAACAAGGATAAAACCTGAAAGGCATGTCTACCGTGTTAATAAGCGTGTCCGCGTCGTCCATACGAACAAGGGCGTCGTAAATTATTGTATCCGTTGAGTTTTCAGGAGTTGTATACAATTTAAGGGATGGGGTTATTTGACGATCTAAAAAATATTGACTGGGTCTTCCTTGAGTAGTTTTAGTGGGAATAGTTATGTATCCATCCCGACTTAAACGAGTCATGGTCAAGTCAGAACCACTTCTTCGACAAACAACAGATAGTACATCAATTACATCTGTGCCTAAATCGTATGCGCTAGTGCCTTGAGTTACGGCTTGGGTCCTTTGTTTAATAGTCCATTGATTCAAACCACGATTAGCCCAATCAGCTAAAAGCAGGTTTAAAGAGCGTTTTGCGGTGCGGGCATCGTATCCCGTCCGAAACTCTGTCCCGCACCGCTCAAAAGCTTCTTCGATGTAATCATCGACTTGAAGCTCAAAGTTCTTTGACCCTGAAACCGTCATTACTTCTTAACTTTTCCGCCTTTAGCCATACGCTTTTTAGCCATTCCACCTTTAGCCATACGCTTCTTAGCCATTCCACCTTTAGCCATACGCTTCTTAGCCATTCCGCCACCGCGCATCATCTTAGGTGGAGCTTTTTTAGCTGCACCCCCACCGCGCATCATCTTAGGAGCAGCTTTCTTGGCAGCGCCGCCTTTAGCCATGCGCTTCTTAGCCATTCCGCCGCCCATCATCTTTTTAGCTTTTCTTGCCATGTCCTTTAAGCCTCCTATAAAGCTGCTGACGTTTTTCATAACCTCCGCCATTATCATAATACTCATCACAATCCTGATAATAACCGTTTTTTCGCAATGTAACAGAAGCCTCCTCCAACTTTGAAAGCCTCTGCAAAAAAATCATAGCATAGGACTCTTCTACAGTCGATATAAAGTCTTCATCGTCTAAAAACTCGTTTTCATCATCGTCTGGGTGAAATCCCATGAGAAACATGTCGCGGTTAATGAAAAAACCTTCGGCAATTGCATCATTAAGCTTGTCTAAATATTGATCTAGCTCATCTAAAGGTAAAGGAGAAAAGTCAATTAAAACAACAACATCTTTTGTGTCGTCCCATTGAGATATTAACTTATACAAATGCTGCCAATCAGCGTCGTATTTAAAAGTTATACCTACGCGATCTTCAGACCACGCTTTTTTAGCAAAAGGGCAGGCAGGCAAACCGTTATAGTTTGGGTTGGCAATCTCTAAAGCTTGCGCGGACCATTCGCGTGTTTCGGTGATGATTTTTTGTTCTAATTCAAAATTAGGAAGCATTTGTTTATCTACGCTCGTGAAACAGACCCTTTTGTAACTTTTCGTCTATTTGGCAAAACTCTACCACAACCCCTAGCTACTGTTGCCCCCGTAGAAACCTTGCCCCTGTACGGCCGTTTTGCCTTTGTTGCTGGCACCGCAACACCGCCGTTTTCCATTTTTCGGACTTTTGCTGCTTTAGTGTTTGATACAACTGTTTTGCCCCTTGCTCCCTCTCTTTTTTTCTTACGAGCGGTGGTAGCTCTTTGGCTTTTTGAAAGACTATTTGCCTTGCTTCGCGGCAAGCAACGATCAGGGTTCTTCTTATCTTTTGAAGTGCCGCATTTACCTTTGATGTTGCCGGAGCTATCAATTCTTACCCAATCCTGATTAACCCAATCCTTTAACGCCCCCATGATTAGGCTCTTTTCTTTTTCTTCTTTGACCCTTTGGCGTAATTTGGATCTTTGCAATATTTTGAAGCAGCCATGTTAGCATAAGCTGAAGGATATGTATCGAAGGTCCTTTTAGCCCATGCTTTTCCTGCTGGGCATATTTTACTTCCTTTGCTTTTCGGACTCGCTCGTCCTCCATTACGCATATAAGTGATGCCTGTCTTCTTTGGTTTGGGGCCCGTTCTAACACGAGATGCCGTTGTTTTAGGTAAATCAGATCTTCTCATGTTCTCTTGCTCCTTTTACCCCTTAACACTCCACTTAACGTCTTGGCTTGTTTTTGATGCAATTTACTAGCTTTTTTTAAACCTTTTACAACTCGTTTTACTTTGTTTTTTTGTGATTTTCTTAAAGCCATTTAATTAACTCCAATACTTAAAATAGTTGCTCCATGCCCGCAGCCGCAACTATCAAAACAGCAATGCCCCACAACCTAGTATCAAGTCGTTTTAGTTGGTCTTGGATTTCTGCATACCTTTTGTCACACGACTCCTCGTGCTTTTCTAATTGTTTCAACACTTCTTCAGGAGTCATTAGCACTTCCATCTCTTTCTAGCCTGACGCAGACGGCTGTTTGGATTTTTAGCCGCTTTAGGAAACTTTTTCATTTGCCCCGCAGATCTAGCACAAAAAGACTTACGGCGCTTCGCTGCCGCACTTCCCTTTTTTACTTTACCTGTAACTGCGGTTTTCAACTTAGAACCGGGGTTTGCACGTCTATATGCAGCAACCCCAGCCTTAGTCATTCCCGCCCCAGATTTGGTGGGGCGGAAGTTCTTTTTATTTCTGGCGGGCATTTTATCGTCACGTTTTTTAGTCGCCATTTAAAAGCCCTTAATTAAAGAACACCGTTACCGCAGTTATATTTGTTAAGGTTCCAACAAAGATGTCGCTTACGCGAATACCTTCTGCGGGGATATTGACAGAGTGTGTCGTTGATTCATTGAAATCAAGGTCAAGAACAGTAGAGCCCCCAGTACCGTCTGTAATGGTAAGACGAGGTGTGCCCGACGTTGTTTTCAACTGAATCTGACGTATACGAGCAGGTCCCACACTAAGTGAACCCGTCGCAGTAACACGTTTGGATCTTACGTCTGAGTCAGCCATAACGACCTCCCACTATGCGAGGTTGTTATTCTGCTGATACAGAATTGTTACACGAACTTCACCTGCATTTGTCGCGGCAGAACCTGTGACAGTCAAACGAATATCCGCTGTTCCCGTATCTTCCCAAGCCAACGCTCCACCAGATTCAGTCGTTGGATATTTGCGACCGGCAGTTGTTCCGATAGCGAAAGTGTTAACAAGCGAAGCTGCTCCACCAACAGTATCACCAACACTAAGGTTGGTTGCGGTGTTAGCTGCGGTAATCACATCAATCACACAATCAATAATTTGGGAATTTGCAGGAATAATGACATTAGTAACTTCTGCTGCAACGGCTCCGCCGGAGAGATCTACTGAAAAAGTCTGCGCCATTACAACTTGACCAACATTAGCAATGTCAGAACCAAGAGTTGTGCCTGTCGTGTTTTTAATTGTCCCGGCCTTAATTGGGCCCGAAAAAGTGGTAGTAGCCATGTACGTCTCCTGTCGTGGCTAGTGTCAAACGCCCAGTGCGTTTGTCAGGGATAAAAAATCATACAACAAAAAAGGGCGGCTGTGAAGCCGCCCTTTAACCCCTTTGGAGAAGGGAACTTTACGCGCCGGGTGTTCCGAAGACACAACGCCAATCTGAAACGCCAAAGCTGTAACGCTCCCGCGCCTTAAACCGCATATTTCCAGTGTCAAAATCACCTTCCATAGCGGTCTTGATTGGTGAGCGGTTGAACATCTTAAATCCGTTTGGAGCATCTGTCTTCAAGAAGAAGGCATCTGTATCCGTCAAGAAGTGATTTACCACCGCACCCTCTGGGATCAGACCCATTGAACGCATAGCGTTAGTGTCATTGTCTGCTGTTCCCGAACGAAGATTTGAGTTCATCACACGCTCTGCAATGAACTGAAGCTCTTTTGGAATTATGAGCTTTGTACCCCGAACAGCCACTTTAAGACCACGCTCATCTGTAAACCCAGCAATATCAATAAGCATCTGCTCCAGAGAGGTCTCATTGAGATCTGCTGCGGTAGCTAAGATGTTTGTTTGATTACCAGACAGAGAAGGGTGTGCATTTGAACAAAGCGCTGCACCATCTCCGACAGGAGATCCCGTGCTAAAAGCATTGTTCAAAATTGCAGCGCCTTTAATCTGCTTGGTTTGGGCCATAGAACGAGCTAGAGCCTTAGTGTAGCGAGACGCAAGACGGTCATAAAGGTTATCTTCAATCGCTTCTTCTGTGATTGAAAATGCCAATGCAATCGTCTCATGTGTGTAACGAGCCGTGTATGTCTCTTGAGCATCGTCAAAGTTGACGGCAGTGCCCTCGCCTTTAACAGGTGCTGTTGAGAAACCCCCAAGCATGACCTCCTCTTCAAAGGCCCTATCTGAGGCTTCTTCTTCAAAGATTTCAGCATGTTCGTTCTCGTAACGATTGTATTCCAGACCAAACAGAGCGTTTAGGCCGGGTTCTAGCTCTTTTGCTAGTTGTGCGCGAGAAATAGCCATTGTCTAATTCTCCCTTCCTATATGCCTGTTGACAACGACGTTGTCTGTGACGCAGAAGCTGCCACAGGCGCGTTGTGGTGGAAATTAAACCGAACTACAAAATTCACTCCTGCTGATGCAAAGTCAAGGTTTGCTTCATCTGTACTCAGATTAACAATACGCATGAACAATGTTGCGGTATTCGCAGCAGTGGAAATGTCTAGTTGAGCAGTTGAACGGCCGTTGTTTGTTGACCCTGACGTAGCTGTTGCAAGTGAACAGTTTGTAAAAAGATCTGCAAGTGCCGTTGCACGGTTTGTGCATGTTGTGTCAGCAGCAACCATAAACAACTGATTAGGGTTGTCCGCAACAAATGCCTTTACCGGGAAGTTTGTGTCAACACTGACACTGTTGGCACCGGGCCAAAAGTTTTTGAAGACAGTCTTCTTAGTAGAACTGTCCACATATTCGACGCCCATAAGGACACCAAGCGCCGGAACTGTACCACCGTTTGCATTGCCGACAATGTCAATTACGCCCGCAGCAAGCGGGATAACTGGAGAATACTGAAAGATAGCATTCGTATTGTCACTAGCAATCTCGTATTGAGTTACACCAGTAGTGTTCGCTCCAGAACCTGTTAATCCAATTGGACGCAGACCAAAAGAAGTATCTTGGTTTGCCATTTTAAACTCCAATCAAGCCCTAAGTTTTAGGGCCACCAAAGGTTACACGCGATTGACGATCAGGTTTACTAATCGTCATGGTAGAGTGAGAATTTTCCCGCATCATATCGTGATCCACGGCTTCCATCTGATCAGCATTCCTACCATCAAAGTAGGCTTTCCTTTCAGCAACCGTTTCCAACGGAATACGAGCGAGAATTAATCCGCCAACTCCAAACACACCAGCATATTTACCTGAATCAATGACGGGAGCCTCAAAATCAGGGTACTCATCTTGGCGAACCAGTTCGTATCCTTCGCGTAGACGAGCAGAAATGTTTTTCTGATCATCAAATCCACGAACTTCGGATCTAATCCAACGATGCTTGTACCCGTCGGGCGCAGGTGGTGCGTCTAGCATAGACGGGGGAGCCCAAGGCTTACGCCTCGTCTCTTTCTCCCTTGTCTTACTAGCACGGGAGCTACGATCAATATCGTCAGTCTTTGTAATTTCAAAATCAGACATCAATCTTACTCCTTGACGTACTTAGCATATTCCTCAAGGGGGACACCAAGTTTTTTGGCAATCGCAACTTGAGAAGCGGTCAATTTGACCTTGCGAGGTCCAGATGTTTTAGCGGTCCTACTCGCGGAAGCTACCGTCTGAACTGGTCGGGAGCTTCTCTGACCGGGCTTTCCAAGCTTGTGCGAAAAGTCTTCCGCAATCCGCCTGTCAAGTTCACTATAGTACTCATCTGACGCGGGGTCAAACCCTTCGTCTTCAATTAATTGTTTATGTATGCCAAAAGCCGCATAAGTCATAGTCTGGTCTTTACCAAACCATTCATTTTTATCCGCCCATGCCTCTGCCTTGGGATCAGGTCTTTGCGGGGGTTGTTCTGGCTGGGCTTGTTGCGCTGGAACCTCTGCCGCAGTCTCTTCTTTAACCCTAGATTGCGCTTGAAGCGCTCTCTCTCTTGCTAAAGTTAGAGACGCAAGTTGTTGTTGAGCCTCAACCGCAGCATCCGTGTCCCCAATTGACATAGCTTGGCGGAGATTATTTTTAGCAGCTTCTAGCTCACTCTCAACTCTTCCCGAATATTCCTGAACATAACCTTGATCGAGCTTGTTCAGCCTAGCTTTTAAATCTTCAGATTCTCTTTTGACCGATTCCGCATATTTTAAGGCGTCTTGCTCTCGACGCTCTGCTTCACGGCGAAGCTTTGTCAAACGGTCTATTCGATCTTTAGACGTGGGTTTACGATCTTTTTGAGGTTCTTCTGGTTCAGCTTCAGCTACTACCTCAACTTCCCCTTCCTGCACCTCAACTTCAACACCCTCTACCCGGTCCTCTTCAATTAAATTTTCAGCCTCTTGGACTTCTTCTCTATCTTTTACTGCGTTTTCCATAATTACCCTCAGTTATGAAGAATATCTTCAGGATCTAAAATAGTGGCAAGTATCTCATCATCATTTAAGATTCGTACTTCTCCGCCTTCTATTTTAAAACGAGATCCCGCGTACCTAGCAAAAATGACCCAGTCACCTTCGCCACACCATCCGCCTTCTGGGAACTTACTTCTGTCCTCATAAGCAAGCGGCCCGACTTTTAAGACGTAACCCACCTGAGTGGATATCTCATTTTGAGTTACAGCTTGGTCAGGTAACCATACGCCACCGCTGGTCTTTGCTTTACCTCTGTACGGCAAAACAAGAATACGCCAACCTGTGGGCGAAGGCATTCTTTCTAATAGGGGTTTATCTATGAGGGAGGGATCAAGCACTCTTTCAGAGGGGTCAACCCAAGGAGTTGAAGGCACTTCGGCCTTTGTTTCTGCTTCCGCAGCTTCAGTCATCTAGTCGCTCCTGTTTATCTAGCAGGCTCTTGAGTTCCTGTTGAATATAATCCAAGCCTTCGATGTTTCCGATCAATTGCTTGTAATGTAGCATGTCCTTTACGCCGCTGTAGACAAGAATGTCAGAGATCTGCTCTTTCTTGTCTCCAATCAACTTCAGGATATGATTGGTAATTATTATTCCATCCATATGAGAGTATATACGCTGTTATGCGGACATATGCAACTCACTTCTTGCCGAAAAATTTAGTGGCAGCACGAGTTCCAAAAGAAGCGGATACAATGATTCCTAGCGTATACCTATAATACTCTGGCATAGCGTTTAAAGCAGTGAAACCGTCAGTGACTATTTGTCTCCCCCAGTCGCCACAGAAAGCTAATACAAGCGGAACTGAGAACAAAATAGTAAGCCATTCATCTTTCCAAGAGTTTTGGCTACCTTTAGCCATCTCTAGATCCCAGTCGATCTCACCCGTGGCCTTCTTTTCCATAATAACCGCTTCAGCCTTGGCCTTTGCGACTTTCGTTGCGCTTTCTGCCTTAGTTTTTTCCACCTTACCATCTAGCCAAGTCCCGGCTAACGAAGCGATTGGTCCTATAAGGGCCTGTAACATTTTAATACACCTTTACTGTCTCAGGGTCCACACGACGAGGAACACAGTATGCGGTGGCACGATCTCTCTCGTCAACATACTGTGAGTAACTATAGTTTCCATATCTTTTAGACACTTGTGAGGCAAAGTAATTGCACTCTGTAACTGAATAAAAATACATGTCCGCACTATCTAGTTTGCGAAAATCTCCTGTACCAAGGTATACCAGTAACAAAAAAGCATCTATCACTTCCGGCTCATCCACGCGGTTGTGCCCATGTAAGCGCCAACAATGCCCGCGCCAGAGATGTAAAATAAATTACTTATATCTGATAGAGCTTCAATACGCTCAAGTGGTATCCACGGCGTGAACAAAGCGGCTGTAAATAAGCCCATGCCTATCAATGTGTATCTTGCCATACGCAACTGAGCCAAGCTTTTACGCAAGTCACGATCCGTCTCTCGCATTTCTTTTGCGTGTTCTAGTTCTTCGTCTGTGACTACGCCATCGCCGTCAAGATCATACTTATCGTAATCACTCTTTTTTTGTAACCTCTTGTTCATTTCTGGCTCTCCCGTATCTCCTTTAAACTCTCTTGTACCGTCATCTGTTTCTTCGCATTCGGGTCATACTTGCATTGATATTGGTTTGGAATAAATTCCATATACTCAAAGATCTGAGACTCAATAGTGTTGTTTGCGCCTTTGAACACACAAACAGTTTGTTTTTTGTCCAACTTTTCGCACTTGACCTTGCGGCAAGTTACCATCAGATCGTCCGCGTTAGCTACTGTCCCCTTCAAGAAGAAAACAAACCCCACTAAAAGCCCCACCCCAACCAAACCCATCACTATCCATGCCACAATCTCAACAAATTTACGTCGTCGTTGCCTCTGAAGATACAAAGTTTCCTGACGAGATTTTCTTATCTTGCCTTCCATAGCAATAAGCTCATCCCACTTGGATTTGCCGTACATCATGCCTATAAAATTTTTAAGATCAGTTCTCTGCTGTTCCGCGTTGCGCTTTGCGGCAAACGTCTCCATAGCTTCCTGCTCGACAGACTTGCCTGCAAAAAGTTTCTTAAATATAGGAGGGTTCTTGGCTTCTTTTTCAAGCATATCCAAATCAGATAGAGCGCCCATCCAGCGCCCTAAATCACTTGCCATACTTTCTATGTCACGACCTATCTGTATGCCCTTCTTCACAGCGTTAAACGCTGCGGTGGCTGTAGCCATGACGGTAATAGGGTCCATCTTTACCTAGCCTGTCGTTATGAATACAAGCTTTGGGGTGCCCCATCCCCTAGATTGTATTATTTATTTGCAGCTAATGTAGCTTCCACCCTTTACGGCAGCGCCCATGCCACGAGCAGTGCTTCTACCCATGCCTGTAGGCACTTTGACATCCGCTGTTTTACCGTAAGGAATACGGCCCTGACCTTGAATGTCCGCATACTCCACCGCCTTTGGCGCTGGACCGGGCGTGTTGATCACATTTTTTACTACACTCATTCTACGCTCCTCATTTTCATGCGTTCTCGTTCTAACGCTGCTTGAATACGAGCAGCGGTCTGTTCTTCTTGGCTCTGGATGCGTTCGTCAAACTGACGTGACTTATCCATCATCTGAGCCTGCTTCAGGTTAAGCTCACGCTCTTCCATCTCTCTATCGTTCTGTTCTGCTTGTGCGTCAAGCTGAAGTTCCTGTTGTTTGAGCGCAATCACTGGGTCAGGCTCTCCACCACCAGAAAGCTGTCGTCCAAGATCCTGAACCATCTTCATGCCCTGCGCCATAATCTGTGCCGCCAAAGCATCTACTTGCATCTGTGCCTCTGGCGGAACCTGTTGCTGTTGTGTCAGGCCAAGCTGCGCCATTGCTTTTTCTACAGAGTCAATCTGCACATGCTGCATGACATGCTTCTGTAAAGCTACCGCTACGTCGGGAGTGCCGCCAACAAGTGGTGAGCCACCAAATACAAGATGAGCCATGATATGCGCTTCGTGGTTCTGCCCCGGAAAGGCCTGCAACCTGCCCCGATCAAGAGCGTCCATGTTTTCTTGTGCAGGGTCTTTGGGCACTGGTTGAACCGACTGCTC
>Ga0208159_1000841_pt1 | contig 11937 bp, 17 predicted proteins | sample 9_EtaG_FD_184082 | JGI IMG/M metagenome (GOLD analysis project Ga0208159, IMG submission 184082) | Marine viral communities from the Subarctic Pacific Ocean - 9_ETSP_OMZ_AT15188 metaG (SPAdes) (version 2) | ecosystem: Environmental > Aquatic > Marine > Oceanic | place: Pacific Ocean | collected... | reverse complement strand
AAAAGCAACATTACAAAGAAAAGCAAAGGCTTCAAAAAGATATACTTATGGAACATTAGCCAAAGTTTATCGTAGAGGGCAAGGTGCATTTTTATCAAGTGGTAGTCGTAGAGTGCCTATGGCGGCTTGGTCAATGGGTAGGGTAAATTCATTCTTACGAGGTAGTCGTAAGCACGACTTAGATTTACGAAAAAAGAAAAAGAAATAAAGGGACGAACAGTTTCTTCAAGTGTCTTTTGTAATTGGACGCATGAACAACACAATAAATATTCAATTTGTTTTTGTGGCAAATTTGCAACATTCGGTTTTAATTATAGATTTGGTATGCTAGAACTATTATGTTCAGATCATTATTACGAAAGGATAGGTAATGGCACTAACAAAGAAGCAAAAAAAACTACCAATGGCTCTACAAAAAGCCATTCTTAAAAAACAAAAGAAAAAGAAGGGAAAGTAATATGCCTTATGGAAAAGGGTCTTATGGCTCAAAAACAGGACGACCACCAAAAAAAATGAAAAAGAAAAAGAAGAAAAAAAAATAATGGTTAAAGTAGCATCAATCAAAAACATCATAAAAGATTTGTCGCCAAGACAACAAAAGACTATGAAATCTCATGCTAGACATCATACATTGAAACACATGAGGTCAATGGCTAGTGCAATGAAAAAAGGTGCTACTTTTAATTCTGCACATAATAAAGCAATGAGATCAGTAGGTAAATAATGGCCAAATACAAAGGTCGTTCAGTCAATTTAAATAAACCTTTCAGAACACCAAATCAAAGAAAAAAGTTTGGTGTCTATGTTAAAAGCAAATCAACTGGAAATGTCAAATTAGTTAGATTTGGCGACCCTAATATGAAAATTAAAAAGAATATACCCGCAAGACAAAGATCATTTTTGGCAAGAATGGGAGGGGTTCTAAAACAAGTCAAAGGACAAAAAACATTATCACCCGCTTATTGGTCAATTAGAGCTTGGAAAAAAAATTTCCCTTTATAATGAATGTCGAAACAAGCCACAATTAATAGATTAATTGACACCCATGAAGAAAGAATAATTGGTGTATTAAAGACACTTGAAGATAGAATTAGATCGGAATTAACTTTATTGACAGAGGGTGGAGCAAGTTTCAACACTAAATTTGCAATTGAATACAGACCTAAAATAAAAGCATTAATTGAAAGCACTTTTTTAAAAGAGGCTGATTCTATTATTCGAGAATATGACGAAATTGTAAAAGAATATCAAAAAGTTGTAAAAAAATTACCAATAGACCCTAAATTCAAATCATTACAAAAAGCTGATTTAGAAGTTGTTTCTCAATTAAAATTTTTATCATTTACAGGATTTAATGATATTGCCAACAGATTTTTAGACACCATAGCAAACGAAGTATATCAATCCGCATTAATTGGTCGTGCATTTAATGATATGGTCAAAAATATAGCAGGCCAAATAAATGGTGTTTATCAACGAAGTAATGAAAATGCTATAAATAGACTAGTTGCATTTATTGAAAAAAATAGATATTCCGATAATAAATCAACGCTTCAAAGGGTAGCCTTAGCGAAAAGCACCCTTGCTAGTAAATATGGAAGCGACATTCTTGGTGAAAATATGCGTAAATATGCAAGTTTATATGCTCACGACAGTTTAATGAAATTTGACGGCCAATTTGTAAAATACAAAGCAGACCAAGCGGGAATTAAACAATTTAAATATGCAGGAACACGAATAGACACAACAAGAAATTTTTGTGCAAGAACTATGGGTAGAATTTTCACAGAGCAACAAGCAAAAAATTTATGGCAAAATCAGAGGTGGAAGGGAAAGTCTGGTAATGACCCTTTTGTCGATAGAGGTGGGTATAGATGTAGGCATAGTTTCACTATCTATAATCCCGAATGGGAAAACATACTTGAAGAATAGGTTTTTTTTATATATTCCTTAAATAAATAACAATTAAGGAGTTATCAAATATGTCTGACGAGAATAAAACGGAACAAGTTGAAGAAATCAAAACAGAAACAGCAGAACAACCAACTGAACAATCAATAGAACAATCACAACCAAAACAGGTTGATATAGATAAAGTTGTAAAAGATAGATTGTATAGGCAAGAACAAAAAATTTTAAATGAATTAGGCGTTGGGTCATTAGATGATGTCAAACAAGCTATTGAAGAAAGAAGAAAAGCAGACGAAGAAAAACAAATTGAACGTGGTAAGTTTGATGATGTTATGAAAAAAAAGACTCAAGAATATAACGATAAACTTTCAAAATTAGAATCTGAATTAAAGAATGAAAGAATTGATAAACAATTAATCAATTCCGCCTCTATGCATAAAGCAATAAATCCTGAACAAATAAAAGATTTATTAAAATCAAATATAAATCTAAATAAAGAAGGTAAGGTAGAAGTGCTTGATAATTCTGGTACACCTCGATATAACAAAGACGGAGATTTATTGACTGTTGACGAGGCAGTTCAAGAGTTTTTGACACAAAACGCACACTTTCAAAGCGCAACCCCAAGTGGGAGTGGAAGTGTTGGTAATGTGGGTAAGTCGGACACGAATAAGACTTTAAATATTTCGGAACTAGACATGAACAATCCTGCTGATAGAAAGCTTTATGCTGAACACAGAAAGCAAAGAGATAGTGTTAGCACGATTGTCAATTTAAATAAATAATATCTATGAAAGGATATAACTAATGGCAAATGAAACAACCTCCAGTACGGTTTCCGAACTGTATACAGAGATCGTAGCAGAAGCACAATTCGTTATTCAAGAAAAATCAATAATGAAAAATCTTGTGAAGAACTACGCAATCGCAGGTGGTGGTAAGTCAGTTGAAGTTCCTATTTATGCAGCAGTCGCGGCCGCCGCAGTAAATGAAGCAACAGATTTATCTAACACTGCAATCAACCCAAGTTCTGTAACTATCACAGCTTCAGAAGTTGGTGTAATGACAACATTAACTGATCTAGCAAGAAATTCTGCACCAAGAAATGTTGCAGCAGATATTGGTAGATTATTTGGTGAAGCAATAGCAAAAAAAATGGACCAAGATTTAATTGCTCTATTTGACGGCTTTAGCACTGCAGTAGGTACAGATAGTGCAGCACTTTCCCCTGCAACTGTATTCAATGCAGCTTCAACATTAAGAGCGGCAGGTTTACCTGTAAATGAAACATATCTTGTTTTACACCCTAAGGTAGCATTTGATCTTAAATCTGGTCTTACAAATACCTTCGCAGGTTTAGATACAGAACTATCAAATGAAGCATTAAGAAATGGCTTTATTGGTCAAATTGCAGGTATCAAAATCTTTGAAACAGGTAATATGTCTGACACAGGCACAACAGGTGACTATAAAGGTGGAATGTTCCACAAAGACGCACTTGCCCTTGCTATGATGCAGGACATTAAGATTGAAACTCAAAGAGACGCTTCCTTGCGTGCTGATGAAATTGTGGCCACCGCAGTATATGGTGTTGGTGAACTACATGATTCATACGGTATCGAAGTTATCGCTGACTCATCAATCCAATAATATAACTTTATGGGTGGGGTTAATTCCCCACCTAATTAGAAAGGGACAATATGAAACTTACTAACGGAAAAAAGATTATTGAAAGACCTCAAACAGATTATGAAAAAAATAAAAAGATTTGGGAACTTAGAGGTTGGAAACCAGTTGAAGATAAACCTAAAGTTGATAAAGTAGATAAACCAAAAAAAAAGAAAGATAAATAATGGCAACATCAGAATTTTCAGTAGCATTATCAGAAGTACAAAAATATCAACCAGACATTGCAGAATTTGGTATTACAAATTTTGATACACAATTACAATTTGGTGAAGATGATGTTATTAGACAAATTCGTGAAGAATGGTGGGAAAGATATAGGCATACTGTGCGATATAAAGATATTACGAAGGTAACAACTTTAGAATTAGATTCTTCAAAATTAACAAATGCACAATGGCTTAGATGTGTTGTTTATAAATCATTGGCTGAATATATATACCCAATGTTAACCAAATGGAAAGACCCACAAGGTGGTGACGGACAAGACGCATTTCAAATACAAATTGATTTTTATAGAAAGAAATATGCAGAGGAATTTCAAGCAGTTCTTCGTGACGGTGTTGAATACGACGAAGATAGTAGCGGAACAATTCAAGCAAGTGAAAAAGAGCCAATTCATAATTTAAGGTTAGTTAGATAATGTGTGAATGTTGCGAAGATTATAATTGTGTATGTAAAGGAAAAAAGAATGTGTGATTTTTGTAGTGGCGAATGTATTTGTAGGTAATGTTATCAGTTAAAGATAATAGTCGTTCTTTTAAACAAGCATTAAAAAACAAATCTAGTAGAGTTCAATCAGCAATTCAAAAAGCATTAGCAGACGCTTCAGCATTTCAAGTTGATTCAATACGAGAAAGAACTGAACAGAGAGGTAAAGATGTTCAAGGTAGAGCATTTAAGCCATATTCAAAAGGTTATATTCAAGCAAGAAGGAAAAGATCAAACGATCCTTCAAATCAAGATACAACACCCAAAAGTTTTGTAGATTTAAATTTTACAGGAAAAATGTTTAGTTCATTGACATTTACCACAAGACCAAGCAGAGGTATATTATTTTTTAAAACTGCACAACAATCAAAAAAAGCATTCATTCATAATACAGGTAAAGGTCGTATGCCAAAAAGAGAATTTTTTGGCGTTTCTTCATTAGATCAAAAAAAAATTAATGCAATTATTGGCAAAAGTATTAAAAAGGCCTTAGCATGAGTTTTAGAGAAAATATTGCTAATAATATTATAACTGTTCTTGACGCAGTTACATCACCAATTGAATTTAAAAAAATTACTAGAGAGCCATTCAAAGTTGAAGAATTATCAGACAAACAATTTCCCGCATTATATATTACTACATCTGATGAAAGCAGAGAAGATTTTGCACTTGGTGATTTTTCAGCAGGTAAAAGAGCAGGAACTCTTGATTTTGTTATAGTTGGATATGTAAAAGGTGCAGAAACTAACCTTGATACAAAAAGAAACCAACTAATAGAAGTTATAGAAGAAACCCTTGATACTGACAGAACAAGAAGCGGAAATGCCAAAGAAACAAAATTAATTGAAGCTAATTCAGATGAAGGAACACTTTACCCTTTAGGTGCAGTGCGAATTGTGGTAAGGGTATTTTATGAATTTACAAGGGGAACTTCATAATGGCTAAAAGAATAAAAATATTTATGCCAAATGGAAACGAAAGTATAGAAATTTGGGATAATCAACTTGATAATTTTCTTGCTAAAGGTTATAAATCTGAAGTAGAAAAGAAACCAACAACAATCAAACCGAAAGTTGTTGAAATTAAAAAAGAAGAAACAAAGGAGCAATAAAATATGGCAACACATGTAGGAACAGCAGGTGTAGTTAAGGTGGGTGCAAATGCAGTTGCAGAGGTAACAGCTTTCAACATAGACCAAACAACTGACACTGTAGAAGATACAAGCCTTACAGATACATCTAAATCGTATAAAGTTCTTAGAAATGACGCAACAGCAACTATTGAATGTCATTTTGACGAAACTGATACCACTGGGCAGGGTGCATTAACACAAGGTGCTAGTGTTACTTTAAATCTATTCCCAGAGGGAGCAGATTCAGGTGATACTTTTTTTACAGGCACAGCAATCGTGACAAGTATAGGGCAAGCAGTTTCACTAGACGGAGTTATTTCAAGAACAATTAATGTTCAGTTCTCTGGTGGCGTAAGTATAACAACAGTTTAATAAATGCCAAAAAAAGATTATCTGCAAGGTGCAGTCAATCACTTCAAACATCAAGAAATTAAAGTTATTGAAGTTGAAGAATGGGGTTTAGTAGGCGAAGACGCAATATATGTTAAACCTTTTACTCTGTTAGAAAAATCAGAATTATTTAAAGATAATAATGATTTAATGGTTTTAATCGATATTATAGTAAAAAAAGCTGAAACTAAAGACGGTGAAAAAATGTTTGATCTTGAAAGTAAAGTCAAGATGAAGAAATTTGTTGACCCAGATATTGTTGGAAGAATAGCAACAGAAATTATGGGAACATCACAAACAAACACAGACTTAAAAAAAAAATAACAAACGACCATAATCTTCGGTTTCATTTCTTCTTAGCCGAAAAATTACATAAAACGATAGGTGAAATAATGTCAATTCCTGTTGAAGAATTTGAATTATGGAACGCATATTATTCTGTAAAGCATGATGAAGAACAAAATGCTTTAAATAAACAGAAAATGAGTTTAAAACATAGATAATGTCTAGTCAAAAATATTTAGTTGAAATTATTGGAAAAGATAAGACTGGCAAAGCATTTAAACAAGTTCAAAATAATACTGATAAGGCCAAAGAATCAGTAATCAATTTAAAAAACGCAATTATTGCTCTTGGAACTGGTGCAGCAATAAGATCAATAATTAATACCACTGCAAAATTTCAAGATTTAAGAACTGCATTAACATCAGTCACAGGAAGTGCAGAATTAGGTGCAGAGGCATTTTCTTTTATATCTAAATTTGCAACACAAACTCAATTTGGTGTTGATGATTTAACAGAAACATTCATTAAATTAAAAGCGGCAGGTATTACACCGACCATAGAACTTTTAACTACATTCACAGATACTGCAGCCGTCACCACTGACCAAATAGGTTCATTACAAGCAATAACTGACTTATTTGCCAGATCTATTTCTGGTGGTCTTGGTCTTGAAGATTTAAACAGATTGGCTGATAGAGGTGTTCCTGTCTTTAGAATTTTAGAAGAACAATTAGGATTAACAAGATTAGAAGTTTCTAAATTTGGTCAATCAACAGAAGGTGCTGAAAAGATTAGGAATGCTCTTGTTCGAGGATTAAATCAATCATTTGGTGGTGCAACAGCAGAAAGAGTAAAAAACCTATCAACCCAAATGTCAAACTTAGGTATTGCGTTCACAAATGCACAAGACGTTCTTGGTCAAGGTTTTTCCGTAGAATTAGGTAATGCGTTAGACGGAATAACAAATTTTATAGTAGAGAATGACGAACTTGTTAGATCAATAGGTGAAGGACTTGGAACTGCATTAAGTACAACAACTCAAGGTTTCAAAAATTTATTTGATAATGCAGAGCTTTTAAGAAATATATTTGCAGCATTAATTGCAATCAAACTTGCAACAGTTCTTTCAACAATAACAGTTTCAACAAAAACATTAACATCAGCTTTTGCAATTTTAAATCAAACAATGGCAAGAAACCCATTTTTAATTATTGGTGGAGTTGCTGTCACTGCAATAGCATTATTTGGTAAAAAATTACAAGATTTAACAAACACAACTGACCTTGCTAGACAAATTCAAGAAAAATATACTGATGAGTTAGAAGCCACAACAAAAGCAACACAAGACGCAAAAGAGGCAACAAGAGAATTTAACGAATCAACTATTAAATCATTAAATCTATCAAGAGAAATTGTAGATAAAAATAGAGAAATAAATATTTTAAGACAAGCAAATTTAGATATAGAAGAAAAAATTAACCTATTAACAAAGGGAAAATCTAATTTAAGTGGAGAAGCATTACAAAATTTAAAAGATGAAATAAAAACTAACGAATTATTAATTGAAATTTTAGAAAAAGATATACAAGTATTAATAGAAAAATCAAGAGCGGTAGAAGATGATACAGATTCAACTATAAAAAATACACAAGCGATTAAAGATAATATTCATGCACAACGTGATCTTGGTAAAGAAATATTAAACGCAAGAAAAGCATTTGAAGATACGACTATGGCAACAATTAGAGAGTTTGACCCCGGTAGAGCAGAAATAGAAGCGGAGGCAAATAAACAAGCAACATTATTAAAACTTAGAAATGACGGTTTTATATCAGAGGAAAAATTTAGAAATTTATCTGAAATTTCACAAAATGAATCAAACCAAAGATTATTTGAATTATTTAAACAAGGTAAATTAGATGAACTTGATTTTGCAAGAATGTCAGAGCAAACAAAAAGATCAATACTTATTTCGTCTGGTCGTGATGTTTTGGCTCAATTGGCACAAACCAACAAAAGAGCATTTCAAATTAATAAAGCCTTTGCCATTGGTGAAGCAATTATATCTACACATCAAGGTGTTTCTAAAGGTTTAGCTAAAGGTTTCCCACTTGGTTATATTGAGGCTGCAATAACACTAGCAAAAGGTTTGGCGACTGTTTCAGCAATTAGAGCACAAACATTTCAAGGTAGAGCATTGGGTGGTAATGTATCACAAGGCAAACCTTACATGGTTGGTGAACAAGGTGCTGAGTTATTTGTGCCAAGTGAAACAGGAACTATTGTTGCCAATAAAGATTTAGGTCGTTCAACAAATGTTAATATAACAATTATGGCAAATGACACAGAAGGGTTCGATAATTTATTATTAAAAAGAAGATCAACTATTGTTAATGTGATTAATGACGCATTAAATGTACAAGGAAAAGAGGCGTTAGTATGAGTGGAACTTACCCAACATCACCAACATTCAAAACACTAGGTTTTCGTTCTGAACAAAAAACATTAACATCAACAACTGATAGTGGTAAAATGTTTAGTGTTCAAATTGACGGTCAAAGGTGGAAATTTTCTGCTTCATATCCACCTATGGGTAGAACAACTTTTGCACCTGTCTATGCTTTTATTATTAAACAAAGATCACAAAAAGAAACTTTTACAATAATTCCCCCTGTTATATCAAGTGCAAGAGGTAATGAAACCGCAAGTGTTTTAGTTAATGGTGCACATACTGCAGGTGATACAACTATCACGATAGACGGACATCAAAATAATTCAGCAGGTGCATTCAAAGCAGGTGATTTAATTAAATTTGCTAGTCATAGTAAGGTTTATATGATTGTAGAAGATGTCACGCCTTCTGGTAATGCTTCAACAATTACAATAGAGCCACCATTAAGAAATGCCTTAGCAGATGATGAAGCAATAACTTATGACAATGTGCCATTTACAGTCAGACTAACAAATGATGTTCAACAATTTAATACTGATGATTTAGACAAATACAATTTTGAAGTAGATTTTTGTGAGAGTTTATAATGGCAAGAGGTTTATCAAATTCTTTAAAAACTGAATTAGCAAATCAAAATATAAAACCAATATTATTGATTGAAATACTTTTTCCAACACCACAAAGAATTACAAATCATTATAAAAATGTAAGTCATAATTCAAACACATATAATGCTAGTGGTCATTTATTATCTATTTCAAGTAAATCAGAAAGTGCAGAATTGAATGTATCTAATTTCACAATAAATCTATCTGCTGTTGATAGTGCGTTTACATCAATAGTTTTAAATAATGTTGTTTCAAATGATATTGTCACTGTTGATGTTGGTTTATTAAATAGTTCCGATTCCTTGATTGATACATACAATTACGATAAGGGATTTATTGAAAGTTTTAGAATTAATACAGATAGGGCAGAACTATCATTAATTTGTACATCACATTTCTCAGATTTTAGTAGAATAGCAGGTCGTAAAACTAACGAAGGCAGCCAACAAAGATTTTTTGCTTCTGATAGAGGGTTTGAATTTGCAGGTGCCACAGTTCAAGATATTAAATGGGGAAGGGCTTGATTGAAGAAATTATTGCCTTTTATAAACGATTTAAAATTTATGAAGAATATTCAAACGATCTCATTTACGAACATATAAAACCTAGCATTAAATTAAATCAATTTAAAATATTTTACGATACAGATATATATGGATTTATAAATTGGGCTTATTTAAACAATATACAAAAAAATAAATTTATTTATCACGCTATAATAGATCAAGGTAATTGGAATTGTGGTAATAATCTATGCTTTGCAAATTTTGTTTCTAGTAAAAATATACGAGATATGATTAATTGGTGTAAAGAATATTTTGGCAATGAGTTGAAATATGATAATGCTGTTTGGATAAAAGCATTTAGAAACAATAAGATTATGAGGGTTAAAAATAAATGGCAGAGATAATCAAACCAATTCAACAGATTGTACAAAAGGTTGTATCTTGGTTTATAGATATTCCAGAAATTCCAGATATACCAGAAGTTGAAGAAATTAGAGGTACTCTTATAAACAAGAGCTCTAATAATGCTCAGATTCCTGTTGTTTATGGTGAAAGATTACTTGGTGGCACTCGTGTATTTCTTCAAACAAGTGGCACAGATAACACATATTTATATGGTGCGTTGGTTCTTTGCGAGGGTGAGATAAATGCAATTACACAATTTCAAATAAATGATAGTGCAGTCACATTTTCTGGTAGTTTCGCTCATGGCACAGAAATAACCTCAAACGATTCAAAGTATGGAACAACAATTAAAATTCAACCATTTTTTGGTAAAGATGACCAACCTGCTTCAAGCACATTAAGTACTTTATCAAATTGGGGTAGTAATCATAAATTATCTGGAATTTGTTATGTTGCATTTAGAATAGAATGGGACGCAGATAAATATACAGGGATTCCAAATATAAAAGTTAAAGTTCAAGGTAAAAAAATATCAACATTTGATAGTTCAAGCAATGAAACCACAGATCAATATTCAACTAATCCTGCTTTTATCTTGTTAGATTTTTTAAGAAATGAAAGATACGGAAAAGGTATTGGATTAACAGAACTTGATATACCAAGTTTCTATACTGCTTCAACCATAGCAGATTCAACAGTTACATATTTCACAGGAACAACAGGTAAATTATTTGAGTGTCATGCAGTTTTAAATACTAATAAAAAAATTATTGATAATATTAAAACCTTATTAAGAGGTATGCGTGGACTAATGCCTTATGTTCAAGGCCAATTCAAATTAATTATTGAAACAACGGGAAGTGCAGCAATATCATTAAATGAAGATAATATTATTGGTGGTATAAATCTTGAAAGTGAAAGAAAAGATCAAAAGTATAATCGTGTTTTAGTGAACTTTGTAAACCCAGAAAAGAACTATCAAGCTGATACTATTGTTTATGACACAGGCCATTCAACATTTAAAACAGAAGACGGTGGTTTTTTACAAGAAGGTAATATTACTTTAGATACCATTATATCACCATATCAAGCTCACGAATTTGGTAAAATTATATTAGAAAGAAGTAGAAATAATTTAAAACTTGGGCTTACAACAAATTATGAAACCTTAGATTTGGCAATAGGTGATATTGTAAATGTATCATCAACAATTCTAGGTATGACCAATAAAAAATTCAGAGTTGGTGGAATGACATTAAATGCTAATTTTACTGCCTCTTTATCTTTACAGGAACATCAAGAATCATGGTATGCGTTTTCAACCATTGATGAAGTAGCAACTATATCTGATACAAATTTTCCAGACCCTTTTACTGTGCAACCTGCAGCTTCACTAACATTAAGTGATGATTTAGTTGAATACAATGACGGAACAGTCATAACAAGATTGAAGGCAACGATTGGTGCTTCACCAGATCAATTTGTTAGTGATTATGAAGTACAATCTAAACAAACACTTGATAAAGACGGAAACGCAGTTTCAGATGATTTTAGATTAATTGGTGAAGGTAAGGCTTTAGAATATCAATTATTAAATGCAATAGACGGTGCAACTTATGAAGTAAGAACAAGAGCAATAAATTCTCTCGGTGTAAAATCTAGTTTTATAACTGCAACACATAAGGTAATTGGTGCAACAGAAGCACCTGCTAATGTTACTGATTTTTCTATTTCATTAATTGGTTCAGATCAAATGCAACTGTCATGGATACCGGTGACTGACTTAGATGTTGAAAGTTATGAAATTAGGTATCAAAAAGTTTCTGCTGACGCACAATGGTTTAATTCTAC
>Ga0208159_1000834_pt1 | contig 11984 bp, 9 predicted proteins | sample 9_EtaG_FD_184082 | JGI IMG/M metagenome (GOLD analysis project Ga0208159, IMG submission 184082) | Marine viral communities from the Subarctic Pacific Ocean - 9_ETSP_OMZ_AT15188 metaG (SPAdes) (version 2) | ecosystem: Environmental > Aquatic > Marine > Oceanic | place: Pacific Ocean | collected... | reverse complement strand
GTTTTATATGGATTGGACGCAACATACATACGAAATTGCAAGTGGAAAAGGTGTAAAAGTTAATGAATTGGTTGATAAATACGTAAAGAATGTACCCCTAAGATCAGGTCATGAAGGCGAAAGTCTTGATAATACTGCAAATATACAAGATATGTTGGATTTGGGATGGGTACCAAAACGAGATTTAGATAAATACTTAAAAGGAAACATACATGGCCAATCCAAATTCAAAGAGTACATTAAAAGAATATTGCCTAAGAACTTTGGGCAAACCCGTCGTTGATATCAATGTTGATGATGAGCAAGTTGAAGATAGAATTGATGATGCTCTACAGTATTACAGAGACTATCACTTTGATGGTACTGAGAGAATAATCAAAAAGATTGAAATCACACAAACAATCAAAGACAATAAGCAAATAGATTTATCAAATGAGTCACCAGAAATAATTGGTGTTACCAGATTGTTTGATATAGGTGATTCAACACAAAGTAGTAATCTATTCAATATTAGATATCAAATACATTTAAATGATTTGTTTGATTTTACATCTACAACTTATCTTCCATACGTTACAGCAATGAGACACGTTGAGAACTTAGAGGAAATATTTGTAGGTAGTCAACCTATAAGATTTAACAGACATAAAAATATTGTGAATATAGATATAGCAAAAGAAGATTTAGCAGTAGGACAATTTTGTTTATTAGATGGGTATGCAGTTATAGATCCAGATGTTCATACAGATATGTGGAGTGATTGGTGGTTAAGAAGATACTCTACTTGTTTAATTAAAAAACAATGGGGTGAAAATTTAAAGAAGTTTGAAGGTATGCAAATGCCTGGTGGTCTTACTTTTAATGGTCAAAAGATTTGGGAGGAAGCCACAGAAGAGCAAAGGAACTTAGAAGCTGAAGTACTTAACAGTTATTCTTTGCCTGTGATGGATATGGAGGGCTAAAATGGCCACCAATAAATATTTTAATAATTTTGCCTATGCTAGGGAACAAGATCTAGTAGAAGACTTAACTATAGAATCAATCAAGATCTATGGTCATAATGTAAAGTACTTACCTAAAACAGTATCAGGAATAGATCATTTATTTGGAGAAGATAAACTTCTTAAATATGAAACTGCAGCTGATGTAGAAATGTATATTAAGAATGTAGAAGGTTTTGAAGGTGAAGGTGAGTTTATGAGTAAGTTTGGTGTACAATTAAATGACCAACTTACATTGACAGTTGCAAGAAAAAGATTTGATCAAATAAGAACAGAGAAGTTAACAACAGAAGTAGGATACAACTACTTACAAGAATCTGCCAATACAGATTCTCCATCAAGACAATTTTTAACTGGAAATAATCATACAGAAAGTATAGTATTAGAAACAGGTACAACTGGAGTTAACGCTTATTCAATAACAGCTAATAGACCACAAGAAGGTGATCTAGTATTCTTTCCATTAGTCAATAAAATATTTGAAATTAAGTATGTAGAACATGAAGATATATTTTATCAAACTGGAAGACTACAAAGTTATGATCTTAGATGTGAACTATTCAAATACAGTAGTGAGCAAATTAGAACTGGTAATACAGAAATAGATTCAACAGAAACAGCACAAACTCTTGATACATTATTGTATGAAATGTTGCTTGAAGATGGAGACAAATTACTGGAAGAAGGTGGAGATTCAATAGTTCAAGAGTATCAATTGTTTACTCAAGACACTGGTGCTAATAATTCATTCTTCCAATCTGAAGGTGAAAGTATAATTGACTTCAGTGAAAGAAATCCATTTAGTGAAGTAGATAGGTTCTAATGTTTGGACATCAGTATTATAATCAAGTCATAAGAAGATATGTTGTAATGTTTGGTACATTATTTAATGATATTGTTGTACAAAGATTTAATCAATCTGGAGTTAGGATCCAAGCAATAAAAGTTCCAATAGCATATGGACCAAAAGAAAAGTTTCTAGCTAGAGTTGAACAGAATCCAGATCTTCAAAAAAAGTCTAGTGTTAGTTTACCTAGAATAGGTTTTGAGATGGTTGGTATGCAATATATGCCAGAAAGAAAATTAAGTAATACTCAAAGGAGAGTACAAATACAAGGCACTGCTGGCGCTAATAACGATATTAAATCGGTGTTTACTCCAGTACCTTATGATTTTAACTTTAACCTAAGTGTGTTTGTAAAGAATGCAGATGATGGTGTTCAAATATTAGAACAGATACTTCCTTTCTTTACACCTGATTGGACAACAACAGTTAAGATAATTCCAGAGATGAATATTACACACGATATACCAACTGTACTTACAAGTGTGACAACAGAAGATACATATGAAGGTGATTTTGAAACAAGAAGAACATTAATCTATAATTTAGATTTTTTAGTTAAAGGATACATTTATGGTCCAGTTAAAAAATCTGGTATCATCAAAAGAACATTTATTGACTTTATTGATGGTACAGGACCAGGTGATGGAGTTAAACTTGAAACAATTAAGATAACACCAGGACTGAGAGCTAATGGTGAACCAACAGGAAATAGCGCACAAAGTATCAGTGTAGATAATATTAGTGCTAATGATAACTTTGGATTTTGTGTTGATTATGAAATAAATCTAAGTGGAGAAGAATAATGAGTACTAAATTTGAAAAGAATATGGAAGATATATTTGATCTACCTGAAAAGATAGAACAATCTAAAGAAATAAAAACTGTTGACAATAAAGATGAAACAGTGGATACTGACTTTAAGTATGCAAGAGAAAATCTTTATAATATAATAGAGAAAGGTTCTGATGCATTGAATACTTTAGTTGATGTAGCTAATCAATCACAACATCCTAGAGCATTTGAAGTTGTAAGTCAATTAGTAAAAACATTAAGTGATACTAATAAAGACTTACTTGAAATACAAAAGAAGGTTAAAGTAATCAAAAAAGATATTCCAGATCAACCACAAAATGTCACAAACGCATTGTTTGTTGGTAATACAAGTGAACTTCAAAAGATGATTAATAAGAGAAATAATGAATGAGAATTATCTTGGAAATCCTAATCTAAAAAGATCTAATGTTAATGTAGAGTATTCTAAAGAACAGATTGCTGAATACATTAAATGTGCTAAGGATCCAATCCATTTTATAGAAAATTATATACAGATTGTTAATGTAGATAAAGGTTTAGTTCCTTTTAATCTTTATGACTTTCAAACTGATATGGTTAAAGCATTTCAGGATTCAAGATTTGTTATTAATAAACTTCCAAGACAGTCAGGTAAAAGTACAACTGTAACAGCATACATGTTATGGTTAATATTATTTCATGATCAACAAAGTATAGCTATATTAGCCAACAAAGGTTCATTGGCTAGAGACTTATTAGGTAAGATTCAGTTAGCATATGAACATTTACCAAAATGGTTACAACAAGGTATATCTGTTTGGAATAAAGGTAATATAGAATTAGAAAATGGATCCAAAATATTAGCTAGTGCAACAAGTAGTAGTGCTATTAGAGGTGGATCTTACAATTTGATATTCTTAGATGAGTTTGCATTCGTTAGTAATAATATTGCACAGAACTTCTTTGCTTCAGTTTATCCTACTATATCTTCTGGTGAAACTACAAAAGTTATTATTGTTAGTACACCAAATGGATTAAACCATTTCTATAAGTTATGGTCTGATTCGGTGGATAAAAAGAATCAATATAAACCTATTGAAGTCACTTGGAATCAAATACCAGGTAGAGATGAGAAGTGGAAAAAAGAAACTATAAGCAATACCAGTGAAGAACAATTCAGACAAGAGTTTGAATGTGAGTTTATAGGATCAATGAATACTTTGATCAATGCAAGTAAATTAAGAAACCTTGGTTTTGAATATCCATTAAAAAAATTAGGAAACTTTGTATGTTATGAAGAAGCTAAAAAGGATCATACTTATGTAATGGTTGTTGATACAGCTAGAGGTGTTGGATTAGATTATAGTGCTTTTATTGTCTTTGATGTAACAGAATTACCATATAAAGTAGTAGGTACATTTAAAGATAAACATATATCACCAATGTTATATCCTACCACTTTACATAACATAGGTCAACACTATAATGAAGCATATATGTTAGTTGAAACTAATGATATAGGTCAACAAGTAGTAGATATATTACATCATGATCTTGTATATGAAAACTTAATGGTTACAGTTCATAAAGGTAGAGCTGGTCAACAAATTAGTAGTGGTTTTGGAGGAGGATCCAGAACTATAGGTGTAAAGACAACTAAACAAGTAAAAAGAATAGGTTGTAGTAACTTAAAAGATTTAGTAGAAAATGATAAGTTAGTAATTAACGATTTTGATTTATTAGCTGAATTATCTTCATTTGTAGGTAAAGGATCCAGTTATGAAGCTGAAGAAGGAACACATGATGATTTAGCTATGTGTACAGTATTATTCTCATGGATAGTAAAACAAGACTACTTTAAAGAGATCACTGATATCGATATTCGTGAAAGACTATATAAGGAGCAAGAGAAACAAATGGAAGAAAATATGTTGCCCGTTGGATTTAAAGATGATGGGATAACAGATAATGAACCACGATTATTAGATAATCCATCTGACAGATGGGTGATGCAAAAGACTGATGATTATTCATAGTTTATAAAAATTATAAATAATTACAAATTCATAATAAAAACTGTAATTGTATTAAGTAGGAGAGTAATAAAATGGGATTTCAAGTTTCACCAGGTGTTAATGTATCAGAGATTGATCTAACTACCATAGTTCCTGCCGTCTCAACCACAGAAGCAGGATTCGCTGCCCATTTAAGATGGGGACCTGCAGAAGAAAGAGTTTTAATAACTAATGAAGATGATCTAGTAAACGATTTTCAAAAACCACTAACAAGTAACACTGCTACAGACTTTTTTGTAGCATCTAACTTCTTAGCTTATGGTAATGCATTGTTTCTAGTAAGAGTTATTAATACTAGTACTTCAGGAGGCACGGCATTAAACGCAACTGTTTCAAATAACGCGGTTGCATCAACGGTCGTTAAAAATGATGACGACTATGACGATAATTATTCAGATGGTATTTCAGGCATTGGTGCTTGGGTTGCTAAGTATCCAGGAGAATTAGGAAACAGTTTAAAAGTTTCTGTATGTCCAAGTTCAAATGCATTTGAATCAACAATCACTGCAAATGTGACTGTTACTGATGGATCAAAAACAGTAACTGGAGTAACAACAGAAGCTAATGGAGCTGGTGTTGCTGCTTCTGCTTTTTCAACAGAATTAAAAGTTGGTGACTTATTAGTATTAGGTCCAGACCAATTTGTTGGTAAGATTGCATCAATTGCAAACAATAGTTCATTAACATTAGAATCAAAATACTTAGGTAATACAGTATCAGCGTTTAGTACAGCAGCTACACATAATGCTTCTGTTGCTACACCAACAAGAAGATGGGAATTCTTCAATAATGTTGATAGAGCTCCAACAACTTCTGATTATGCAAACACAGCTGGTGGTTCAGGTGATGAACTACACATTGTTATTGCAGATGAAGATGGTGAATGGAGTGGTACTAAGAATACAGTTTTAGAAACCTTTGAAAATTTAAGTGTAGCATCTGATGCTAAAAACGAAGATGGATCCACTAATTTTTATAAGGAAGTTATAAATCAGCAATCTAGATATCTTTATTGGGCTGCTCATGACTTTAAAACAAACGCTGGTAGTAAAGCAGCTGGAGTAACATTCAGTGGTGATGGCCTACCAGATACTAAAAGTCTGATCAACGGTAGAGATGGAGCAACTCCAACAAATGCTGATTATATAAACGCATATAATAAGTTCAAAAGTGCTGAAGATATTGATGTATCATTTATTTTAGGTGGTGCTCAAAATCAAACAGTTATTGAACACATCATTGGAAATATCTGTGAATCTAGAAAAGATTGTTTAGTTACATTGTCTCCTGAAAGAGCTGATGTTGTAAACAATAGTAGTTTCTCAGGTAAAGAAGCAATAGACACTGTTGCATTTAGAGATACTCTAACTTCAACGTCTTATGCTGTAATGGATAGTGGTTGGAAGTATCAGTATGATAAATTCAATGACTTACAAAGATATGTTCCAGCTAATGGAGACACAGCTGGTATCATGGTAAGATCCGATATTGCTAGAGACCCTTGGTATTCACCAGCTGGTTTCAATAGAGGTATCTTAAAGAATGTTAATAAGTTAGCATTCAATCCAAACAAAGCTGAAAGAGACTTGTTGTATAAAAATGGAGTAAATCCAATTACAACTTTCCCAGGAGAAGGGACAGTTCTATTTGGTGACAAAACATTATTAGCTAAACCAAGTGCATTTGATAGAATCAACGTTAGAAGATTATTCATTGTTCTTGAAAAAGCTATTGCAACAGCTGCTAAGTTTACATTATTCGAATTCAATGATGCATTTACAAGAGCTCAGTTTGTACAACTGGTTGAGCCATTCTTGAGAGATGTTCAGGGAAGAAGAGGTATCTTTGACTTTAGAGTAGTTTGTGACGAAACAAACAACACACCTGAAGTTATTGATTCAAATAGATTTATTGGTGACATTTTCATTAAGCCAGCTAGATCTATTAACTTCATTCAACTGAATTTCATTGCAGTGAGAACTGGTGTAGAATTTAGTGAAGTAGTTGGTCAATTTGGTTAATATAATATAAATACTAGTAGGAGAAAATTAAATGGCGTTCAACATTAACTTATTTGCAGGTGCTCTTAAACTAGGTGGTGCTAGAACTTCGTTATTTCAAGTGAATATTACCAACCCAGCCAACGGAGCTGCTGATACTTTTGTACCTTTCTTAGCGAGAGCTGCTCAGATACCAGCTGCAACAATTGCACCTTTAGATGTTCCATATTTTGGAAGACAATTAAGACTAGCCGGAAACAGAACCTTTGCTGATTGGACAGCAACAATTATTAATGATGAAGATATGCAGATTAGAAATGCTATGGAAGAATGGTCAAATACGATCAATGGTTTCCAAACAAATCTAAGAAAATTTGGTGCATCATCTCCAGCATTATACAAGTCCACTGCACAGGTGACTCAATTTAGTAAAACTGGTGTTCCAGTAAGAGTATATAACTTTGTAGGTATCTTTCCAACAGAAGTTTCAGCAATTGAAATGGATTGGGGAACAGATGCTGTTTCAGAGTTTACTGTAACATTTACTTATGATTATTGGGAAGTTTCTGGAGGTATTACCGGCAATGCTGGTGGTCTCTAGTTCTAATTAATTGAAAAAAGTATTGGACTCATAAATAGTTTTGTAGTACAATACTAATATAAAGGTAATTATGGCATTAGAATTATTTGGCTTTCGCATTGGTCGAAAGGAAGAAGAGCAGAAACTAAAGGATGAAAACTTAAAGTCCTTTGTTCCACCGAACCTTGATGACGGAGCTGTAGAGATAGCTGCAGGAGGTGCTTATGGCACATATGTAGATCTTGAAGGCTCTGCCAAATCAGAAGCAGAATTAGTAACAAGATACAGAGAAATGTCACTCCAACCGGAGTGCGACTCTGCTATAGATGATGTAGTAAACGAAGCTATTGTCTATAATGAAAAAGAACCAGCAATATCTATAGTCCTAGATGATCTAAAAACAGGTGCTGGAATCAAGAAAAAGATACATGAAGAGTTTGACAATATTCTCAGAATGTTAAACTTTACAACCAACTCATATGATACTTTTAGAAAATGGTATATTGATGGTAGACTATATTATCATCTTGTTATAGATGAAAGTAATCCTAGAGCTGGTATACAAGAATTAAGATATATTGATCCAAGAAAGATTAGAAAGATCAAACAACCTGTTAAAAAGAAAGATGAAAAGACTAATACTATTCTTACAAAAGGATATTTAGAGTATTATATTTTCCATCCAAGAGGAATTAATAGATCAAATCAAGGTTTAAAAATATCTAAAGATAGTATATGTTATTGTCATAGTGGTCTATTAGATCAAAGAATGTTATTAGTATTAGGACATTTACATAAAGCTATTAAACCTTTAAATCAACTTAGAATGTTAGAAGATGCATCTGTAATCTATAGATTAGCAAGAGCACCTGAAAGAAGAATATTTTATATTGATGTTGGTAACTTACCTAAGATTAAAGCAGAACAATATCTTAGAGACATGATGGTTAAACATAAGAATAAATTAGTATATGATGCTAGTACTGGTGAAGTAAGAGATGATAGAAAGTTTATGACTATGTTAGAAGACTTCTGGTTACCAAGAAGAGAAGGTGGTAAAGGTACAGAGATTACTTCCTTACCTGGTGGACAAAACTTAGGTGAAATGGAAGACATAGAATATTTTAAAAGAAAACTATACAAAGCATTGAATGTTCCAGTATCAAGAATGGAAGCAGAAAATAATTTTAACTTAGGTAGAGCTTCTGAGATTACTAGAGATGAATTAAAGTTTACAAAGTTTATAGCTAGACTTAGAAATAAATTTACTACTTTATTTGATCAGCTTCTTGAAACACAATTGATACTTACTGGAGTAACTACCAGAGCTGAATTCAGAGAAATGAGAGAACATATTCATTATGACTTCTTAGAAGATAATCATTTTAGTGAATTGAAAAATGCTGAGATAATGGGAGATAGATTAAGACTTCTAGGTGAAGTGGATTCATTTGTCGGTAGATATTTCAGTCAAGAGTATGTTAAGAAGTATATACTTCATATGAATGAAGATGATATCAAAAGAGAAGCAGACTTGATCAAAAAGGAATCAGACGAGGCACCAGATGATGAAGAAGGTGAAGAAGAACAACCACAACAACAGCCACAACCTGAGCCAGAGCAACCACAGGAAAGTTTTCAAGCTGCCAATACAATATCTGACGAAGAAAAATCATTAGTAGAGAGTATGACTAAAGTCATGGAATCAGTTTCAGATGATAAGGCAGAGGAAAATGAAGGATGATGTTAAAAGCGCTAAGGTCCTAGCGACATCATTAGCATTCACAAAAAAAGAAATACAAAAATTAAAAGAAGACTTTACATCTTATAAAATAGATGAAGAAAGTCTTAAAGGTCCAAAAGGTGATAAAGGTGATCCTGGAGATAAAGGAGAACGAGGCTTTTTAGGATCCCAAGGAGATATTGGTCCACGAGGTCCTCAAGGTGAACAAGGATTACTTGGAGAGCAAGGTCCGGTTGGTCCTATTGGTGAAAAAGGAGACAAAGGTGATAAGGGTGATAGAGGATTACAAGGTTTAACAGGTAAAGCTGGTCCACAAGGATTACAAGGTCCAGTTGGATTATTAGGTGAACAAGGTCCTATTGGTCCACAAGGTGAAGTTGGATCCAAAGGAGAAAAAGGAGATAAAGGTGATACAGGTGAACGTGGTGAAAAAGGCGAACGTGGCTTACAGGGTGAAAAGGGAGATAAGGGTGACACCGGTCAACAAGGTGTACAAGGATTACAAGGACCTCAGGGACAAAGAGGTGAAACGGGATTGCCTGGCCCACAAGGGTTACAAGGAGTACCGGGAACAGACGGAAAAGATGGCGACACAGTTGACCTCAAACCATTTAAAGATGAGATCCTTGAAGACCTAAAAGGTTTCAAAAAAAATATAAGTGCAAGTGTTAGTAGAAAGAATCTAGCTAGTGGAAGTGCTGGTGGTGGTGAAGTAAGATTAGAATTCTTAGATGATGTAGATAGAGACTCTGCAAAAGTAAATAATAAGTTTTTAAAATTTAATTCATCAACAGGTAAGTTTGTTGGTGCAGATGCTACTGGTTCTTCAACATCAGAGTTTCAAGCTAATACTATGTTGGTTGTCAATCCTGACAGTTATCATTTATTCACAGTTAAAGTAATTACAAAAACATCTATTCACCCATACTTTGGACAAGGATCTTCATTAGGTTATTCACTTAATGATATACAATCTCCTACATTAATGCTTGCTCCTAATATGACTTATAGATTTGATCAATCTGATAGTTCAAACGGTGGTCATCCTCTTAGATTTTATAAAGACTCAGGTAAAAGTGAATCTTATACAACAAATGTAACAACTAGTGGTACTCCAGGAAGTAGTGGTGCTTATACACAAATAGATGTAACAGAAGATACACCTACATTATTTTATCAATGTTCTGCTCATGGTTTAATGGGTAGTGCTGCATCTACTGGTGGTGGATCAGTCATACAACAAGATATAACAGATGCTATAAATGATTTAAAAGATTCTGCACCTGGAACATTAGATACTTTAAATGAATTAGCTGCTGCATTAGGAGATGATGCAAACTTTGCTACTGCAACCACATTACTGATTAATGATAGAATGCAAGTTGCTAATGTTAACTTATTGGTTAACGATAGAGCACAAGTTGCAAATGTAGCTGCATTAGCTTCATTGGGTAATACGAATTCAAGTATAGCAACACAAGCTGCAAGAATAGATTTAGTAAACACAAACTTAACTGGATCCAACACAGCTCTTAGAACATTAATTAATGACAGAGCTCAAGTAGCCAATGTTGCAAGTTTGGCTGCATTAGCTAATACGAACTCAGCTATAGGTAATCTTAATACTAATCTTACAGGAACAAACACTGCAATAAGATTATTAGTAAGTGATAGGATCCAAGTTGCAAATGCAACAACATTATCAGTTCACAAAGCTGCATTAGCTAATACTAATAGTAGTATAGCAACACAAGCAGCTAGAGTAACATTAGTTAACACAAACCTTACAGGAACTAACACAGCTATAAGAACATTAGTAAGTGATAGATTACAAGTTGCAAACGCTACTGCTACTTTTGCTACAAAAGCAACTGCAGCACAGAATACATATGTTAATAGTACTTTTATTAAACCAGATACAACTAACATAACATTTTCAGGTGACTCTGTAACTATATCTGGTAACTTAATAGTTCAAGGTACAACTACACAAACAACTACTTCAAGTTCCAATGTAGAAAGTAATTTTATGATACTTAATGCTGGATTATCAGGTAATCCAACTACAGATGCTGGAATAAGAGTCAATAGAGGAAATCAATCTAATGTTGAGATAAGATTTAACGAAACATCTAACCAATTTGAATTTACTAACGACGGTACTACTTTTAATCAATTAGGATCCGTTGGTGATTCATTAGCTTTTGCCATAGCTTTGGGATAAATAGATAAATAAAAGAGAAGGAAACTTATGGGCGGTTTATCAAGAATTAGAGCAGACGGTATAGCAAATAATGCTGTCGCAAACACAAACATAATAGACGGAGCAGTAGGTGCTGCTGAAATAGCTACTGGTGCAGTCAAAGCAACAGAAGTAGCTGCAGGTGGTATTGCTGCTAACACAGCTTTTGGATCAGGTGTAATAACACAACACGCAATTGCTTCAGGTAATGTAGTCACAAGTACTATTAATAATGGAGCAGTCACTGCTGCTAAGATAGCAGCTGGTAATGTTGTAACTGCAGCTATCAATGCTGGTGCTGTTACAGATGCCAAAATAGCTACAGGAACAATATCTTCTGCTAAATTAGCTACTGGTGTAATAAATGCTAATACATTGGTAGGAAATATAATTGATGCAAGTAATATTAAAGCAGATGCCATAGGTCCACAACATATTCAAGACGGAGCAATAAATGCTAATACTATGATAGCAGCAAATATCATAGATGCAAGTAATATTAAAGCAGGTGCTGTTGGAACATCAGAATTAGCATCAGCTTCTGTTACAAGTTCAGAACTTGCAACTGGAGCAGTTTCAGCTAACACTAAAATGGCAGCGGATGTAGTAGGAGCTAGAGAACTTAGAATAGGAAATGTAGCTGCTGCAAACGGAGTATTCACACATAATGCTCATACATTTGTAAAAGCACAAAGAGGAACAA
>Ga0208159_1000832_pt1 | contig 12016 bp, 26 predicted proteins | sample 9_EtaG_FD_184082 | JGI IMG/M metagenome (GOLD analysis project Ga0208159, IMG submission 184082) | Marine viral communities from the Subarctic Pacific Ocean - 9_ETSP_OMZ_AT15188 metaG (SPAdes) (version 2) | ecosystem: Environmental > Aquatic > Marine > Oceanic | place: Pacific Ocean | collected... | reverse complement strand
GAGGAAGTGTCAGATGAAGTATAAAGTAATAGAACATTTAACTCATGTAAATTCTGTAGTTGTTGAGGCAGATAATAAAGAAGAGGCGTGGAGCAAAGCTATGGAAGATGGTTTAATGTCTGAGTCTGGTGAACTTAATGACATGTATGTTAATAAGTTTGAAGTAGAGGAGTTGTTTGATGAAAAGTTTTAGAGATTATAAGCCTAGTGTTCAATGTGATGAGTGCGATACATATTTATTAATCGGAGATAATCCAAATAATCCAATATTAGAAACTTGTGATGATTGCATACAGGAAAAAGAAATGTTTGAAAACATGAACACAAAAGAACGCTTAGAAGAAGTTGTTATGTGGGTAATAGAAGATTTATGGCAAGAATTATCTAAACAAAGCAAAACAAGAGTTGTTAGACAATTAAAATTTATGGGTTATCAAACAGAAGATTTAGAGGAGGAAATGTCAGATGAGTAGAGAAAAATTAATTGAAGAATGTCAAGAATTACTTAGTCATGGTCGTTGGTATTTTCAAAAAGATTTCGTTGAAATTATATGGAATGATGACATGGATTGTTGGATATATTTAGATTTTAACACCATGAAATTTGATACAGCAGATAGAGGTAAACAACATTGGTTATTAAAAAAATTATCAACACAAACTATGAAAGAGGAGTTGGAAACAAAAGATAATGAGTAAATTTATAACAGAAAAACAATTAGAAAAAAACGGGTGGACTGTTGTTCCGAATGGTGTTTGGTTTGGTGTTGATTATGCCGAGTCAAGCAAAGTAAATGTTTTAGACATACTTACAGATGTTTTAGACCTTGATACAGATGTAGAGGGATATAACTTTGTTGTATGTGCATATAAAAAAGAGGAGGTGTCAAATGACAGTTGAACAATTACAAGAAAAACTCAAAAAGTTTGATTCAAATTACGAATTAATTTTTTATCATTTAAAAAACCATAATCTTGAAGGTTGTCAGTTAGAAAGTATTTTTGCAACTGATTTGGGTGTAGAACTTACAATAGAGGAGATAAAAGATGATTGATATTAAATGGCAAGAAGATAACTGGACTGATTTAGAGTTAGAAGAGAGTGTAAAAGTAGATGTTAATTTTTGGACAGATGATAAGTCTGGCAGACAATACTTAGCTTTTTATCCTACTTTTACAAATCATAAAGGTTGGAAAGAAACTAACGCTACAAAACCAATAGCAAAATATAGAGTTATACAAGAGGAGATGAAAGATGAGTAGAGATATTACAGAAGTTATTGATGATGATTGCAGAGAGCAATTAGGTCATTCAAATTGGGTAATTATTAGCACACTATCAGACCAAGAAAAAATAGGAATAGAAAACCAAGGTATATTACAAACATATCAAGGTGTTGATGTTCTGTTTTATTTCGAAAAAAGAAAAGAATGTGATTTTTGTGGTTGGGATGAAGGTTTATTTACAGAACATGACGAAGAACTTTATTGCGATGAATGTTTTGAAAAATTAATAAACTTAGGAGAAAGCTAATGAATAAAATATTATACAAAGAACAAGGGGTCGAATCTTTCTCAGAAGGGTGGACTTGTATTGAATGTGGTAAAGAGTTCTCTGAAAATACTATTGATGTAAAAGACTATTATGTTAATTACAGTAATGAGGGAACTATTTGTTTTACTTGCGAGAAAAAAGAGGTGGTTCCAGATGAGTAAATTAATAAGTATAAGAGCATACGAGTATGCAGAACTTGATGACAAGGCGAAAGAAAATTTTATACATAAAATGTGGGATATGCCTTTTGATTATGAAGATGAAGATAAAGAAGGAAATACAATTATTAAATATGATTATTTTGGAGAATGGGATTTAGAAAAACAAATAGATTTTTGTGAGGCTAACAATTATCTTTTCAATAAGTATGGCGAATTAGTTAGACAGTTAGAGGAGGTATCAGAATGAACTTATTTGAAATCTTGGTCCTTTCAATACTTGCCTACTTTGTCGTAGGCAGTATTGTTGGACTTATCTATGTTTATTACAAAGGTTTTTTTGATTAATTTTTGTCCTTTTTAGATACAGCTCCCGACTTGTTTTCAATAATATTTGTTCCCGACTTATTATCAAGAGCTTTAGTCCCTAGTAGTTGTTGTAATCTTCTTTCTACTTCGTCCCGACTCATCTGGTCAATCTTGCCGTGTAGAACTTCTCTCCTATCAACAATAAGACCCCCGACTTTTAATAATAAACCTTGTGCTTGTATGGCTGCGTTATAAGCCCCACTACCCCAGGCATCATCTCTGAGTTTATATAAATCTTGAACAGCTTTATCGTGGGTAAGCTCAAACTTTTTCTTTGCTTCCGACATCAACCTTTCATACTCACGCCTAACATGTGCATACTTGTTTCCTTCGTGCATATATCTTCCTATGACTATAGGATTTTTATATCCTGCTTTCTTGGCTGCTTCCGCCCAAGTAAGCTGAGGGTCGTTTGCTGCATTCCAGACTAATAACCTTTGTCTTTTAGTCAAATGTTTTTCATCGTGATTAACATACTCAACAGGCATGTCATCTGTTTCAGCTAAAGTTTTTTCTACTTTTATACTTTTTCTTATTGTATGGTTTCGCATTTAATAATCTTGCTCCTGGAAATTTCTTAATAAATTTTACTATATCTGGCGTTTCAAGCAAATTTACAACATATTCCGGTAATTTATCTCTCAGTTCTTTTTTAAGTTTTGTCATACTAAATTTACTTTTGTCATACTTTTGTCAAACAAACTCTGACAAAACTCAAAAGCCTGTAATATAGGGCTATACAGAGAGATAAATATATATAAATAAGAGTATATATATAGTTTTGTCATATATACTTTTACACACACTTTCACATTCTTCATACTCTTTGTAACAGTTCCGACCTTTTTACCATTTAAACCAAAACCCTGACAAAACTGACAAAACGCCAAAACCAGGCCCAGTGCGGCTTTCAAGCCAATAGTTTTGTCAATCAGGGTCATCATCTGTGACAAAACTATCAGTAAAGAGTATTTGTTTGAAAGAAATACCACTGTTTTGTATTCCAAAACATTTTAACAATACCTCATCCACTATTTCAGCTCCCTCTCTAGGTGTATCTGCGTAACTTAAAAGTTCGCATATACCAAAAGTAAATATAATACTTGCAGTTTCTTTAGGAGAGGCTCCTCTGTTTACAAAGTCTTCTAACAAACCATCAAGTCTTTGTTTCGCTTCCATGTGTGAGGGTTTAGGCCGTTTTGATTGAAAATCAATTACTTTTAAATGTGACATGTAAAAAAGTATAGCAAACATTATTAACAAGTGGAGTGTTTTGTTGCAAGCCACACCCCAAGACTAAATAAAGCAACAGCATCTTTATTTTTTATACAAGCCAGATGACTGCCTGTTCCGGATTATTCGGGACCATATTTATACCAATCTATCTCTCTTAGCTCGGTCCAGGCTTGTTCTAAGTATTTATCATCAGCTATAAGCCAGTTGCCATTTGTTTGTCTTAGTTTCTTCATCTCAGAACTAAACTCCTCAAAGTCTTCGCAACCGTTATGCAATACTTCCTCTGCAAAACTATCCGCCTCAATAAGTAAATCTTTTAGTCTACTCATAATTTTTTACCCTCCATTTTTTTTAATCTTTCAAACCTTGCCGGTATAACTATATGATTATTACAAAAACCACACGCCCTACCATTTTCTACAATGGGCCAAGCGTTATGTCCTTGATTCCAATATGCCACGCCATCTGGGGTGCGTTGCACTTCTATATCTCCATCGCATACATCGCAAAGGTGGACTTTTTCGAAAGGTTTGTTTTTTTCTCTGTATTTGTTCATGCTCCTCTCCGTAAATATACATTTAGTATAACTAAATATGTAGACAAGTCAAACAATTTAATATAGTATTTAATTTTAACTTTTGGAGAAGTAAATGGAAATAAAAAATATATCAGAACTTATTGATGAATCGTTAGCGCTAGTGACTAACAATTACAATCATTGCGACAAACAGCTTGCAGGACCAAAGCCAGAGCCTAAATATAGCGGAGCTTTTCTTGATGATACTATGTGTATGGAAAGAATAAAGGCCTTTGTAGAGTATGTTAGACAACACCATCCTGTTGTGTTTGAGGATGCTTACAAACAAGCTGATAAATGTTTTGTAGACAATGAGTAACAAAATAAAGTTTTACCCATTTGCATCAGAGTTAGACCCTTACGGTGTAAGATTTGTGCCATACGATAATACAAATTTTGAACTGAGAGCGACAAAAGCTAGCTTTGATGCAAAGGCTTTGTTTGATAAATTTAAACAAAATACTGATGGATATGTTCCGAACTTTAACCCTAACAAAACTTATACAGAAAACTTACAGGACCTGCATAATAAGTTAGGGTATTGGCCGGAGCCAATGTTACATCAATACGTATATGAAGACATACCAATTGAGTATGACGATGTATTTACAGAAGAAACAAGTAAACCAACTTATAAACATCGCTGGCAGGATGAAAGATATAAGCATTATTATCAGCCACCCAAAGACGATGATGATTTACCATTTTAGGAGAAACCAATGAAACATATACCAGAATTAAAAGATTACGCAGTCGAAGAGAGAAACGATGCTCTTGTTTATACCGATATACCCAACGAGATTTACCATTCAGAAGTGGGTATCAGTAGTAGCACTTTGCGTAAGTTTGGATATTCGCAGCTACATGCAATTAATGAAGAACAAAAAACTACAGATGCTATGAACTTTGGAACAGCGGCACACTTTATGTTGGTTGAGGGAGAGCAAGTATTTAACAATGAAGTTGCGGTGCTTATGGGAAGCCCATATACCAAAGCATATAAAGAGAACAAAGCTGATATGCTGGAAAGGTATGCTTGTGTTATAAAAGAAGCAGAATTGGACCATATTAAAGGTATGAAAGAAAATATAGTTGCCGAAGCTGATATGTATTTACAGGCTGATGCCAGACTTACAGAAGCAAGCTTTTATTGGTATGAAGATAAAATTTTATGTAAATGTAGGCCAGATTTAATTTGTCCACCATTTAAAGAATTACATAAACCAGGAGAGATTTATGTGGTCGATTACAAAACAACCAAATCATGTAACCCAGAACAATTTGCTGACTCAGTTAAATACTGGGGTTACGATATGCAGGCAGCTTGGTATCGCAGAGGCATGCAAAAGGCAGGATATGAAGTAAAAGAGTTTGCTTTTGTGGCGCAAGAGAAAGTTCCGCCCTATGCTAGTAAAGTATTTATCATTACAGATGAGCAAATGGATGCGGCTTGGCGTGATATGCAGGTATATTTAGATGACTACAATAAATATTTAGATACTGGAAAAGTAAGCATATACAATTCAGAGAACATAGTGACCCTACAGTTGCATGCAGGAGAAAACGATGAACAAACAGCAAAAGATTAAATATTATGAAAGTTGTATTAAAGCTTACAAGTATCGTGGTGCAGCGCCATCCACCAAACAAAAAATACGTTGGTATGAAAACGCTATAAAAATATTGGAGAAACAAAATGAAAATAATTAAAAACAAACCCATACCAAAAAGTAAAAGTAAGTATGCACCATTATTAGAAATGGAAATTGGTGATTGTGTTGAGTTTAATATTAAAAGTGATTTTGTTGCTGCTACTGGTTTTTTAAGAAAGTATTTTAAAATAACAACAAAAACTACGCCTTGGCAAGAAAGTAATACTGGGAATTTTGTAGGAACTATTTGGAGAATTGAAGGAGAAACAAAATGACAGATAACGTAAACCACCCAATGCATTATCAAGGCGATATAGAGTGTATTGATGCTATAGAGGCCAGTATGACTACAGAAGCTTTTGCCGGATATTGTAAAGGCAACGTTTTAAAATACATGTGGCGTTACGAAAAGAAAGACCAGCTTGAAGGACTTTTAAAAGCCAGATGGTATCTGAATAAATTAATCAGTCTTTATGAAGATTAATAAAGTATTCAGCCTCAACAACAGCTAAAGTTTTAGACCTATTCCTTTTAATTATTACTAGCGGCTCATGCTCTCCTGAGTTAGCGCAAGCCTGGTCGTATGCTTTCCAGATATTTAAAGACTCTTGGCATTTACATTCAATTGAATAAGCAAAAGCATCTCTTGCCTCTTTGCTCATTAGTATATCTTCTCCACCAGCTCCCATTGATGTTGATTTAACATTTTCCGGATGTATATTTAGAATTTCTACAAGTTTATCCCTTACCCATTGTTGTAACTTACGGCCTTTTTGTTTTGCAGATTGTGGTTTCATAATAAATGCTAGGATGAGAGTTATGAATAGTGACGGAGACTCTCTAAGACCCCTAGCAAGCCTTTATACTACAAAGTAGGTTTTGCAGGTTTGTTATCTTCACTTGCTGCCATGCTTGGAGGCACACTCACACTTTTAGGTGGCGTAGGTCCATCATTTGTAGCAGCATTAAAAGCTACAATTTCATTAGTAGTATCAGGATAATCTGCATTATCACTCTCTCTTTCTGAAAAAGAACAAACCAATTCTTTGCCTTGCAAATGTGTTGCATCTTCAGGTGGTGTATTTAAACCAACAGCTTCTAACAAGCGCTTAAAATCAGAGCGTGCATAACCTCTTACCTGCTCTTGTTTTTCAGCATCATCATTTGTATACCATAAGCTAAAATATTTTCTAACAATCCAACCATTATACTTTGGCTCGTTATGCACTTTAACTTCTAGTTTAATGCTTTTATTACCAGCAGCAGACATGTGTGGCACACATTCACTAATAATACAATTATAATCACCTTTCGGTATATAAGAGGAGGATTCCCCTTGCGAAGATTCTACATTTGTAAAATCGATTCCATCAAAGTCAGACATTATGCTTCTCCTGTAAATCCTAACTTGTTAATAATATGCGTTAAATTAGGTTCTTCCAAGTCATCTAATTTTCCGCTCCTATCCTTAGCAATATAATTTGCACCAAGGGTAGTTTGCAACCACCTTTCAGTAGTTTTTTTACCCTTTTCATTCTCTGTATCAAATGTTCTCAAACATAACACCTCATCAAAGAAATAAGGAATTTGTGTAGGCAGTTTTGTTCCAACCATCATAGGTTGATAGTGCAACATACCCGTAGCTTCATCTCGTATCTCTTGCTGTTTTGCAATAAACACAACATGTATTGGCAAGTCCCTAAATCTACGCATGGTTTTTGTCATAACCTGTATAACCTCACCATAAGCTTTTCTTGGGTCCTTGCTTTTTTTAAGTTCGTTGGCCAAAACAATTTCAGACATCTCTGTAACGCTGTCCAAACAAACTGTATCATAATCTAGCTTTCCGTTTTCTAAAAGCTGTGCTATTTCTTCTATTTCAGCAGCTTCTTTTACTTCAATAGCAGTAACATTCTTTGCATCTTTAATAGATAACAAACCAGCTTCCATACTAACTACTAGAGTTTTACCTGGCACGGTCTGACAAAGAGTTGTTTTACCAGCTCCTGATATTCCATAGACAAGTAATTTAGCGCCTTGTGATTCAACTAAATCACTTGGGCTTTTAATACGACTTAATATATCGCTCATAATTTTCTCCATTAGATAAAAATATTAGTTTACATGACTTTGATAAACCTGTAAACTTTTAGTATAAAATAATTTCATTACAAAAAGTAACAATGAGCGAAATAAGTAAAAATCAGTGGAAGGTGAATTATTTATACAGATTACAACAAATTTGTAACAAACAATTAGAACCCTTTTATGATAACAAATTAGAGCCTGAACACAAGGAGAGAGAAGTGAAAAGAATATCGTTAAGCGATTACATAGCATATGTAGGCAACGCAGGTGCAGCAAAACTATTTGACTGCCCAGAAAATACAGTTAAGTCTTGGAGGTATGGCAGGCGCCAACCATCTATAAAGCAAGCAAAAATAATTATAAAAGCTGCAGATGGTAAGTTAGATTTTGAATCTATCTATGGACCACTAGAAACTGTTTTTGAAGAATAGTCAAAGTGTTCAACGTCAAAGCGACAGCAGAAGATTCTGCGTTGGATTTAGCGCTTGCATATGCCGAGTCAGGTTTCAGTGTAGTACCTTTACAAAGACATAATAAGGTCCCACCTAAAGAACTGGGAAGTTGGGAAAGGTTTAAAAGCGAACAGCCAACAGAGGAAGAAATCACCAAATGGTTTAAAGGCCGTGATGATTTGGTTGTTGCTTTGGTAACTGGTAAATTTTTAGTTGTAGATGCAGATACACCAGAGGCTGTCATATGGGCGGCCAATAATTTACCAGTTACACCTCTTAAAGTAGCAACCGGAAAAGGTATGCACTACTACTATAATAATCCAGAAAATTTTACGACTTATGTTGCAAGAAGGGTTGCAGATTATGACCCTGCAAAACTTATAGACATAAGAGGCGTTGGTGGACTGATAATAGCCCCCTATAATATTCATGCCACCGGCGTCATCTATGAACCACAATTAATTGATGACTGGGAATTACACGATACCAACGATTTGCCAGACTTTACTAAAGACCATTGGGTTAAAGTTACTGGCGCAGATAAAATCAATGGTAAGCCAATATCAACACCTCTGTCGTTAGAGTCTGTAAGTGAGGGTGGTAGAAATGACACTGCTGCAAGAATAGCTGGGTATTTAATCGCAAAAGGTTTAAATATAGATTTCACAAGATTCTTTCTTCACTCTTGGAACAGAAATAATAAACCACCTTTGGATGAAACTGAAATTGAAACAACGGTGAACTCCATAATGAAAACCCATGAAAGAAAAAATCAAGCGGCTCCTACATATATTTCAAAACATAAAACTGTATCAGAACCTAAAGACTTATATAATCCTCCGGGCATCATAAAAGACATATTTGAATATTCAGAAAAAATTGCACAAATACCACAACCTGCACTAAGCATGCAGTCAGCATTAGGTATAGGGTCAGTGGTTGCTGGCAGAATGTATAGAACTGATATGAATAATTATTCTTCTCTATATTTTATGTGTATAGCAAAATCGGGACAAGGCAAAGAAAATACAAAAACTGTTGTCGAGTCTGTGCTTGATAATGCTGGACACATGGACCTTATGGCAGGGGATGGCTACACATCAAGTGGTGCCGTATATAGTTTACTCAGACATAAGCCTACGCATATTACGGTAATGGATGAGTTTGGAAAAAGATTAGAAAGTATTGCCAAAGCATCTAATTCAAACAAAGAAGATGCGCTACAAGTTCTTATGGAGTCTTGGGGTCGATGTCATGGAACAATTAGGCCTGATAATTATTCCCTTATGAATATGACAAGTAAGCAACAAAAAGAAGCTATGGATAGGTCAACAATTAAACCAGCTATTACCCTGTTGGGTATGAGTGTGCCAAAAAACTTTTATGGAGCCTTGTCGACTGGAAGGATTGTAGATGGCTTCTTGAACAGGTTTATAGTTGTTGAATCTAAGTTACCTAGAGTTGTGGGCAAAATGGTCCCGTTTATTGAGCCATCACATAATATATGCGAATGGGTTAGAAAAGTTAGAGAAACAAAAAATGAAATGGAAGAATTATCTAAAAACAATGCGGAGCTTGATTTCAAACAAAGAGTTTTGATTTTTGATTCTGATAGTAAAAAACTTTTAACTAACCTTGCATATAAGCTAATAGATGAACAAGATGAATTAGAAAAAACAGGTTTGGAAGTTTTATTGTCTAGAACTAGAGAAAAATCTATGCGTTTAGCTTTAATTTGTGCCTTAGCTGATAATCCTAAAACAAATATTATTACTGGAGATATAACAAAATGGGCAATTGATTATGTTTATTATTATGACCATCTGTTAGTAAATAATTGTGAAGACAAAGTAGCAGGTTCAGAAACTGAAGGCAAAATAAAACAAGTATTAAGCTTTATAAGGTCGCAAGGTGATATTGGTATAAGCAAAAGAGATATTGATAGAAGAGAAATATTCAGAAGTATGAAGTCATATGAAGTAAAAGAGATAATTGAAAGACTTAAAAATTCTGGAGAAATTCAAGAAAAAGATATAAAGGTAAAAACTACGGGTAGGCCAACAAAAAGAATAGTTGCAATTGACCCAGAGTTTTTTGATGATTAGGGGGTAATATGTGTCCAAAACCTAAAATGGAAAATATAAATGACCAGAAAAGAGAGGAGCGTGTTGCAGGTTTTATTGAGGGACTTTGGGATGTTCGTTGTAATAAACTGCCCGTGTCATACGGATTAGATTATTGGTGTGAAAGTCAAGATTCTTGTTTTTGGCTTGAAGTAAAGTGTAGAAGTTTTGGTATAGATAAGTATGACACTTTATTGTTAAGCACCTCAAAACTTCGTATGGGTTCTGCATTATCTTTAGCTACAGGCCACCCATTTGTTTTAGTGTTTGCTATGACTGATAGCGTCTACTCACATACCTGGCAAGCTAATAAAGAATATGATGTAAGGTTTGGAACAGTTGCCGAACCTATTTATGAAGAAGATTCAGAACCATACATACATTTAAGTAAAGAAGATTTAGTTTGTTTGTCTGATAAACCTTTGGGATTTGATAGAGAAGAAATGGGCTTGATTTATAACAAAAATAATTAAGCTATTTGATTAAGACTTCTTGCAATGTCTTCATTTGCCGGAGAACCCAACAAACTTCTACTAATATTTGTTCTATCAATTGGTGCAGATGTTGGTGTAATTTCTGGTAAATCAGGAATTGCAGTAGGAATTTTCGGTACAATACCTTGCACCTGCTCTTTAATTATACTAGCTCTTTCTTGATTTTGTTCATCGCCTAATTGTTTTTGCAATTCTTGTATTACGCTTGTTTGCACATCCTCTGATTGTTCAGCTATGGCTTGTGCTGATGCAAGTCTTGCAGCCTTTTCAAAAGCATCTATCACCATCATTGTCGATGTTTGGTCTGTATTGGCCATTAATCTTACAATTCTAGGATTTGCAAATACGTTACTAAATATTTTTAAACCAACAATAAGTGGCACCAAAGCAATGTTTAATGCTTGCGCTCCTATGGCTCCTGCTACAATGCCACCTGCCGTAAGACCTTTTGCTGCATCAACTTGTAAGTCTAAAGATTGTTGTAGCGCTTTTAATGCAAGAGTTTGTTCTTTACCAAACATAGCTATCAAAGTATCATCGCCGTATGATTCTAACGTATTTCTTAAAACGTTTGGCTTAAATATATCTGCAAGTTTTGAAGAACTGGTTAATTTACCTGTGCTGACAGCTTTAGTTAAAAGTTGACCCATAGCATTTTCTTGTATTTGTTTAAATGTTTCTGGTGAATCTGCAAGAGCAGCTTTCAAATAATTAATTTCTTTTGCAGAGCCTGGTCCAAAAACATTTGCAACTATTCTTTCAGGTGAATCATTTAAAGCATTTTTCATAAAACTTTGTTTGTTTAAATTATCAAGCGATGATTGTATTTTTGCTTTTTCTAATATTGCTTTTAATATTTGATTACCTGTATCAACTTGCAATATTTTTACACCTTCTTTATCTAAAACATTTCCTGTTTTAACTACGGGGTCCATGCCTAGTCTAAACATACTAGGATTAGTTTCTATATTATTAATTAGTGCGTTTAAATCTTTTTTTGTTATTTTAGGGTTGAGAATATTGATTTCTCTTAATAACCCCATGTTAACGTTATACTCAGGGCCAAATAATTCTTTTAAAGTAGACTTGCCAAATTCTTTAGAATCATACTTCATAATGTTTGTAGTAAATTTAACTGGATTAATTAATTTAGTTACGGGGTCAATACTATCTGCTATTACATTTTTAAATAATAAAGCTGTTAATTGTCCTCTGGCTGCATCTGCCCTTGGCCCAAGTGCTGCAAAAATTTCTTGTAATTTTGCTGAAGAAGTAGGATTGTCTATAAAACCAAAAACTTCATCTGCATCAA
>Ga0208159_1000828_pt1 | contig 12038 bp, 5 predicted proteins | sample 9_EtaG_FD_184082 | JGI IMG/M metagenome (GOLD analysis project Ga0208159, IMG submission 184082) | Marine viral communities from the Subarctic Pacific Ocean - 9_ETSP_OMZ_AT15188 metaG (SPAdes) (version 2) | ecosystem: Environmental > Aquatic > Marine > Oceanic | place: Pacific Ocean | collected... | reverse complement strand
AAAACAAAATAGATGAATCTAAATTTGAAAGTGCTGGAGATGATAGTATATTTAAAGTTGATTTATCTAAACCAGTTACTGATAAAAACGATAAAGAAGAAATAAAAGCTAGTGACACAGAGGAAGACGTTGTTGTTGTTAATGAAGAACCTAAAAATGAAGAAGAAGCAACAACTGAAGCAATAGAAGAGATTGTAGAAGAAGTAGAAGAAAATAAAGATTCTTTAATAAAAGAGGTGGCAGATTTACCAGAAAGTATAGTTAATCAAGTTAACGAAACAAAAGAAGAGCTTCAAGAAGCTATTAACGAATCACAATCCACAGGAGAACCATTACCAGAGAATATACAGAAAGTTGTAGAGTTCATGAAAGAAACAGGTGGTGACCTAAGTGATTATGTTAATTTAAATAGAGATGTTTCTAAAATGGATGACTCTGATGTGTTAGACGAATATTATAGATCAACAAAATCTCATTTAACAGCAGAAGAAAGATCATTTTTATTAGAAGAGTCTTTTGGTTACGACGAAGAAGTTGATGACGCAAAAGACATACGTAAAAAGAAAATAGCCCTTAAAGAGCAAGTTGCCGAGGCTAGAGCCCACCTGGACGGGCAAAAGTCCAAATACTATGAAGATATCAAAGCTGGGTCAAAGTTGACCGAAGAACAACAAAAAGCTATTGACTTTTTTAATAGACACAATAAAGATTCTGAAGATCAGAAAAAGATATATAAAGCAAACAAAGAAGCGTTTAAATTAAAAACAAATAATGTTTTCAATAAAGATTTCAAAGGTTTTGATTATAAAGTTGGAGATAAAAAGTTTAGATTTAATGTTAAAGATGTAGATAAAGTAAAAACAACTCAAAGTGATTTAAATAATTTTGTCAGCAAGTTTGTTGGTAAAGATAATACTATTGAAGACGCTAAGGGTTATCATAAATCTTTATTTACTGCTATGAATGCAGATGCTATCGCCAAGCACTTTTATGAGCAAGGTAAAGCAGATGCTGTTAAAGATCAAGTTGCTAAAGATAAGAATATAAATATAAACCCTAGACAAACTCACGGTGAGGTTGAAGCTGGTGGTTTTAAATATAAAATCTTAGGACAATCTTCTTCTGATATGAAAAATAGATCTTTTAAAATTAATAAGAAAAATTAACAATTTAAAATAAATTAATTATGGCAATTACAAGTGCAAGTGGGCCGGATGCGGCTCCAAGAAAACACGCGCTAGCTCAAAATTACGTAGACTTTACGTCTAGTGCAACAGAGGGTTGGGCGCAACAATACTTACCAGATCTCATAGAAAAAGAAGCTGAGATATATGGTAAAAGAACAATTTCAGGCTTTTTAGCTCAAGTAGGTGCAGAAGAAGCTTCTGCGGCTGATAGAGTTGTTTGGTCTGAACAAGGTAGATTACACTTAGCTTATACAGCTGAATATGATGACAATAATACTGATTATACTATTATCAATGATATCGACGGTAACTCTGTTGGTGCGAACCATGGTATTAGAGTTGGTGATATCGTTCTTATGTCTGTGGCTGATAAAACAGCTAGAGGTTATGTATCTCACATTGATCCAGATGGTGATGACACTGACCAAATTAGAGTTATCGCTTATGGCGCTACAAACATGGCTACAGCTTTAGGATCTACTGATACTACAGCTGGTGCAGTTAGAATTCTAGTTATTGGTTCTGAATTTGAAAAAGGATCTTCTGCTAGAACTTCTGCTAATTCACCAAAATTCAACTCTTTTTCCAACAAGCATTTAATTATGAGAGACTTTTACCAAGTAAATGGATCTGATGCTTCTGCTATTGGTTGGGTTGAGGTTTCTGGTGAAGATGGACAAAATGGTTATCTTTGGTATTTAAAAGCTGAGGGTGATACTAGAGCTCGATTTACTGATTATTTAGAAATGGCGATGCTAGAAGCTGAAACTGCTGTTGATGGTGCTGGTGCAATTGGTGGTACTGACCAATCTACAAGTGATGGTACACAAGGTTTGTTCCAAGCTATTACAACTAGAGGTCATCAAACAACTGGTGTAACAGGTGTTAATGCTGCTACTGATTTAGCTGAATTTGACGCTATGTTAGCTGTGTTTGACCAAAATGGTGCAATTGAAGAAAATATGATGTTTGTAAATAGATCTACTAGTTTAGCTATTGACGACATGCTTGCTTCAATGAATTCTTACGGAGCTGGAGGTACTTCTTACGGAGTATTTGAAAACGACGAAGACATGGCATTAAACTTAGGTTTTTCAGGATTCAGAAGAGGTTCTTATGACTTCTACAAATCTGATTTCAAATACTTAAATGATAAAGGTACTAGAGGAGCGTTAAATGACACTGTAACTAATATTAGAGGTGTTGTTGTTCCTGCTGGTGTTTCATCTGTTTATGATGAGCAATTAGGTAAGAATCTTAAGCGACCATTTTTACACGTACGTTATAGAGCTTCAGAAACTGAGTCAAGAAAAATGAAATCTTGGATTACTGGTTCTGTTGGCGCTGCAACTGATGGTGTTGATGCAATGAAAGTTCACTTTTTAACTGAACGATGTTTAGTAACACAAGGTGCAAACAACTTTATGTTAATGAACTAATATTTATTTATAGGGGCAGCTTAGTGCTGCCTCTATATTTTTTTTTAATTTTTATTATATTATATTATGGCAAAAGAAAAGAAAACAAAAGTTGAGGTTGAAACTCCTCAAGTAGAAGAAACGGTTGTTGTAGAAAAACCAATAGCAAAAGAAGAGGTAATAGAAAAAACACAACCAAAAAGAAAAGAACCAAGTAAAAAATTAGTTGATGGTTGGGAGATAAAAGATAGAATGTATTTTTTATCAGATAACAAAACACCATTAACATACTTGATAAGAGGTAGTAGTATACATTACTTTGATGAAGAAAAGGGTTATGAAAGAGAGTTGAAATATACATCTAACCAAAGAACTTGTTTTGTTGACGAAATGATAGGTGACCAAAGGTTAGAACACATCATATTTGAAAACGGGGCTTTATATGTACCTAAAAACAAGACAGTTTTACAAAAGTTGTTATCACTATACCACCCTCATAGGGATAAGGTATTTTTTGAACACAAACCAGCTAAAATAGCAGCTGATGAGGTAGATATATTAGAATTAGAGGTTGATGCATTATTAGCAGCAAGAAATTTAAGTATAGATATAGCTGAAGCGGTCATGAGAGTTGAGATTGGTTCTAAGGTGTCAGAGTTAAGCTCTAAAGAACTAAAACGAGATTTACTTATATACGCTAAAAGAAATCCTAAGTTGTTCTTAGAGTTAGTTAATGATGAAAACGTTATGCTTAGAAACTTTGGTATAAAAGCTGTTGAGGCTGGAATATTAAAAATGTCTTCAGATAGAAGAAGCTTTTTATGGGCATCAAACGATAGAAAACTAATGACAATACCTTTTGAAGAACACCCATATACAGCTCTAGCTGAATGGTTCAAAACTGATGAAGGAATGGAGATATATTCCAATATAGAAAAAAGATTAAAATAATAATCTTTTAAACTAGTATAAATAGCCACCCGAAAGGAGTGGCTATTTTTATTTAACTGCTAACCTTTCTCGTTAGTATGTAACTATAGTATAGTAAAATATATTATAAATAAGTAAGAAATGGTAAGTATAGATACAGTATATCAGAAAGTACTCGCTTTAGCTAATAAGGAGCAGAGAGGTTATATTACACCTCAAGAATTTAACTTAATGGCTGACAAGGCTCAACTAGAAATAATAAATAGTTATTTTCATGATATGAAAACAGCATACATAAAGCCTAAAAATCAAACTGAGGCTTTTGATGAAATAGAGATGCTTAAAGAAAAATTAAGCTTTATTAGAACAACTGATACGTCTTTAACGATTGACGTTGCTAGTGGTCAAGCTACTACAACTTTACCAACTGACGTTTATATGATAGCAACCTTATATTTAGTAAAGAATGGTCCAAGTCAAGAATTGAATCCATATCCAGAAATTGTAGAGGTTAGTAGAGAAAGATTATTACAAATGTTATCACACCCGCTAACAAAACCTACGGTTAGCAGGCCGGTTTACGTTAGAAAATCACCAGTATCATCTGATAGTGATCAATCTATAACACTAGATGTTTTTCCAGCTTTTGATTCTACTACAGTGAAAGGTATATCTGATAACTCATCAGCTACGGTAGATTACTTTAAGAAACCAAGCAAACCCAACTGGGGTTACGTTGTTATAGGTGACAAAGCTTTATACAATGCTAATAATAGCACTAATTTTAGTTTACATCCTTCTGATGAAGAAACATTAGTAACTAGAATACTTGAGCTATCTGGTATATCAATGCAAAGACCTGATGTATTAAACGCAGCTTTAGTTGATAAACAAAATACAATACAACAACAAAATAATTAATTATGGGTTTATTAGACGGTCAAAATCAACAAACTTATTACACAGGTACAACTGGTCAAGGAGATTATCAATTTGTAACACTAGACAATATTGTTAATGCTTTTATAGTTTCTTATGTTGGAGAAAGCAAGTTGATAACTAAAATAAGTAGAACAGATGTTCAATTTCACGCAATGAGAGCTATACAGGAGTTTTCATATGATATTTTTAGATCTATTAAGTCTCAGGAAATAGAAGTACCACCATCTTTAAAAATGGTTTTACCACAAGATTATGTTAACTACGTTAAGTTAGTTAGAGTTGATAGCAATGGAATAGAGAGAGTTTTATATCCAACAGGTAAAACATCTAATCCGTTTGCTATAGAACAAAACAGCAGCGGAGTATATCAATTTGTAGATAACGTAAGTATCGGTACTCTTCAAGAGCAAGGTGATGACGATGACAGTGATGGAATAAATGAAACAACTTATAGTGACACTTCAACGAACTATCAATCTCAAACCCCAAACCCTGATATATATAGTGATGACACAACTGATCTTCATTTTGATAGTGATGGTAGAAGATATGGTTTAGATCCACAACACGCACAACAAAATGGTAGTTTCTTTATAGATTATCTTAGAGGTTATATACATTTTGGTTCTGCATTAGCAAATAAAACTATAACACTAAAGTACATAAGTGATGGACTAGGTACTGATGAAGAGATGGTTGTTCATAAGTTCGCTGAAGAAGCTGTATATAAGTGGATAGCTTACGGTATATTGTCTTCAAGATCAAATATACCTGAGTATATTGTACAGAGATTTAGAAAAGAAAGATTTGCTACAGCTAGAAAAGCAAAAATAAGATTATCAAATATTAAGATAGAAGAATTTACCCAAGTTCTAAAGGGAATGGGTAAACAAATAAAGTAATATTATGCCAGAAATTAAACACACTTTTCATGCAGGGAAAATGAACAAGGATGTTGACGAGAGACTTATCCCCAACGGTGAATATAGAGACGCTTTAAATATACAGATTAGAACAACATCTGACGGTAACGCTGGCACTGCACAGAATATACCAGGGAATTCTAAGGTTGGTGAATCATATAATACAATTTGGACACCAGCTCCAGTAAATGGACAATTCCAAACATCAGTAAAAACAACATGTATAGGTAGTATAGTCGATGAAAAAAATGATAAAGCATATTTCTTTATGGCAGCACCGTCCATAAGACCACCTAGTATAGCTGATATATTACATAATGATAAAAAAATATTTGTAGATAGTATAATTGAACAACACGTTGATGGGACAACTGAGGTTATCGTGGTTGATCGTTTTAAAATTTTTGCTGAAAGTAAAGAGGTTTTTAGCCTAGATAGTACTATAATAACATCCCCATCTGGCAATAACCCAGCTAGTGGTTGGACAAAAGTAGAAGTCACTGACGCTAGTCAATATAGAGTGGGTATGACGGTTAGAGCATACGCTACTCCAGCTGGTAACCCAAACCAACCACCAATAGATTTACTTTTTAATGAAGACGGTACAGAAGGTGCTGTTATAAGAAGCGTAGATACAGTTAATAATACTATAACATTTTCTTCACAACAGTTTATAGATATTATTCAAATAGCTGAAGCTTTTGAATTTTCACATCCAAGAATGCTTCAATTTAATCCAAGTGCAATAATCACAGGGATAAACATTATTGATAACTTATTATTTTGGACTGATGGTGTAAATGAACCTAAAAAAATAAATATAGATAGATGTAAGTTAGGTTCTAATCAAGATGATTTTTCTGCTCACACAAAACTATTTGTATCTAATCCGTCAACTGCTAATAACACAGTGGAGGTTTCAGATGTTGAAAACATTGATAACACAGATCTACTGAAAGAACATATAACTGTTATACGTAAAGCACCGCTAACTGCTCCTACTTTAATAATGAAAGAAGCTGATAGGGATGGACCAACATCAACAAACATTGAGTATAGTTTTGTAGATATAAGTTCAGATCCACCTATTCCATCTCTTGGTGATAACAAAACTATAGTATTTGATGAAATATTAGCTTATGAACCCGGTGACGTAATAACGTTTACGAGTACGTCTTCAGCCACAGAGTTATATTCAAATATATTGACTATGAAAGCTGTTATAATTGAAGGAGGTATAGAGTACACAGCAAGTGGAATGAACATAACGTTTAAAATGATAGGTATTGATCCAGATATTAACGTTGAAAATAATAGTGCTTATTTAAACTGGGCTGTAAAACTAGAACAAAAGAAACCATTTTACCATTTAAAACTAGGAAGATTTGCTTATAGATACAAGTATGACGATGGAGAGTATTCTACTTTTTCACCTTGGTCTGAACTAGCTTTTTTACCAGGTAGATTTAGTTATACACCTAGTAAAGGTTTTAATAATGGTATGGTTAATAATCTTAGAAGACTTACCATTAAAGATTTTATACCTCACAATTCTGTTAGACCTAGTGATGTTAAAACTATCGACATACTTTATAAAATGACAGATTCAGCAATAGTTTATGTTGTTAAAAGTATAACAAGAGAAATAGATCCCGAATGGGAGTTGTTTGTTGATGGAGAAAACGAAAACACCGGTTCATTTACTCTAACATCGGAAATGATACATAGTGTATTACCTTCAAATCAGATATTAAGAGCTTGGGACAATGTTCCACTTAATGCTACTGCTCAAGAGATTACAGGTAGTAGATTAATTTATGGAAACTACACTCAAGGTTATAATATACAAACCGCTGTTGGTTTAGAGCAAATGCTTAATAGTTCAGTGGCTCCACTTGGTGAACCTAACAAATCTGTAAAATCACTAAGAAGTTATAAGTGGGGCATGGTTTTTGGGGATAAATATGGTAGAGAAACACCAGTTATATCCTCTGGTTTTGTTATTGGTGGTATCGATTCACCTACAACAGTAGCTGGTGATATAACTATATCAAAAGAATATGCTGCTTCAGCTAATAGTTTTAAATTAAAACAAAACTGGGGTGATGACGAACCTCCAGTGTACTTTGATTACGTTAAATACTACGTAAAAGAAACAGCCAACGAGTATTATAATTTAATAATGGATCGCTGGTATGATGCTAAAGATGGTAACGTGTGGTTGTCTTTTCCTTCAGCTGATAGAAATAAAGTTGATGAAGAAACATATTTAATACTAAAAAATCGCCACGGAAGTCAATCTCCTATTGTTAATAAAGCAAGATATAGAGTAATAGCTATTGAAAATGAAGCTCCAGATTATATTAAGCTTGACGAAAGAAACATGGGGAAAGTTTTACTGCTTAACAGTGATGTTTATAGCGATTTTACAGCTAATGACACGGCTAGTGCTTTGCCTGATCTATTAATGAACGAAACTGAAATTGATTGTGGTAATACGCAGTGGAACAGTGGAGGTGGATTAAAATTTGAAGACTTTAAAGGTATACCAAAAGTTAGAATACACGCTGTGCTTTTTGGAACTGATTTTGAAACAGAACTAGCTACAACTAATAGTAAGTGGGTTACGCTAAGTAGGTTAATAAGAGTAACATCAACCACCGGCACTGAAACAATTGAAGGTATTGTTGTTAAAGAAAAATTTGGCTCATCAGCAAATTCACTTAGTGTATTTCAAGGTATGGGCTATGATATTAATGCCGCGAACGTAGTACAAGCCGGTGGATCTAGAATAAGATATAATTTAGAATTTAAAGATGAAGTTTTAGAAAATAAACCAGAATTTGATGGTAGATTTTTTGTTAAAGTAGAAAGAGATTTTGAAGTAGAAAATAGCGTGATGGGTATAGGAACTAACCAATACGATATCGTTGATAGTTTTGATATAGCATACATAGAAAGTAAACAATTTAATCCAGCTTTAGATGGCGCAAATAACCAAGCTTCTTTTGCTGGCGCTGAATGGGACGCAACATCAGCTGGAATGGGCGCGGAGAATTTTGAAGGAAGTGAAGTTAACGGAAGGTTAGGTAGAGATGGTTATCAAGACGTAACTACAGCTTTTTGGTCTGACTGGTATAACTCAAGTTTAAGACCAGCTAAAATATTTATTGACGGAGTAAGAGCGCTTAGAACAACATTAACACCAGTAAATCATCCAGGATTATCTAATCCAGGCTGGTTAACATTTAATCAAAATTACGACCCTAATCTTCCAGTTTCTCTAAATAATTACAATACTTACGAGCTTTTGACTAATAGTTCTTTTTTAGTAAGCCAAGGAGGTGATGAAGATGGTACGCCTATGTTTGATGCTGCCATGAATGGAGAAGCGTGGTTTCCTCAAATTAGTCAACCTAATGGTATTCTTAATCCAACTTTTAACCCAGACGCAGTGCCGATTGGTACTCAACCACAATCATACGGAGGTGGCCCAAATCCTTTTCCAGTTGGTTATTATTGGAGCAGTTTTGTAAATTTTAATGGGAATTATAGTGGTGCTTTTCAAAATCCCCATTTATCGCTATCTAAAGGACAATGGAGTGATATAGCTCAATACTTTATTCACGACAACAGTAGCACGATGGGACAAATAACCTTTTCAGCTTTATCAATAGGTGAGGTTGATGCTACACACTCGTGGCCACTAGATATAATAAATTTTAGAAACAGGATGTCAACCCCAGGTACTAGATTTAAATTTAGAGAAGAACCAGGAGAGGTTGTTTATGAGGTCATTAGTATAGTTGATTTAGATTGGGGATATTTTCAAGCATATAGCAGCGCAGGAGGTGAAATTTTTGAATTTAATCCAAATGGGTGGAGCAGCGGGTACCCTAATTTCCAATATGTAGTGTGGGACGATGATATGAGTCCAAATCAGTGGAAACCAGAACCCAACGGATATGGTTTTGTTAGTAATAAAAGTGTAGTTTATAATGGTTCTGGTGATGTAACTGGTAGTGGTTGGAGCATGAATGATAGTGGTTATAATGTTAGAAGCTCTTTTATGTGTAGGTTTAGGCGCGTTGATCCTGAAACTGGTCAAATTGCTTTATCTGAAATATCTTACACTAATTATCCAAATGGAACAGCAGAAGGTATAGACGTAACACAGTGGGACCCAAGAGGCGCTATGCGACACGATGGGTCAACAGCTATATCTATAGACATATTAGATAAAAGCATTGTAACAGATGCTGACGATGATGAAGAGGTTTTTTCTATTGGAGGTTGCTGGGAAACTGAACCTAAAAAGAAAGAAACAGACTTAGAGTTATACTACGAGGCTTCAAACGCTATACCCATGGTTTTAAACGAAGACAATATAACGTCATTCGCTCCATCAAGACAACGAACAAGTAGTAGTGGATTTTTCTCTATAGAGAATAGAGTGTTAAACATATTAGATACTGATGGTAATGCTAGTTCCACAGAACAAGTAAATATTGTTTCTACTGATGGTATACCGTTTGTTAATGATATAAATGGGCTATCTATACAGTTAATGCAAGGTGAGAACGCTTACACTGAAACTGCTCGTATAGATGATGTTATTATATTTGAACATCCAAATGGTGACAAAACTAAAACTAAAATACTAGATTACTATAACGTTGGAGATGATGGCATTGCTGTTCCAACTAGAAGAAAAGGCCCATACGGTTCATTTATGAGTAATACGAATGGTGTTGGAGAACTAGGTGTTTTTGTATCATCTGGAACATTCTCAACAAACCCAATATCACCTAACTACCCCGTTGGACTACACGTGTACGATACGATTCCAAATTCGGGTGGTTTAATTTTAGGTCAATACGTTGAAAAAGGTACGAGTGTTACCGGTATTTCAATCGGTTTTACTGCATCTGGGTACACTTGGTATACAATCACACTAAATAGACCTTTGGTTAATTTACCAGGTAATTACTTCTCCCAACAGATAGTATTCATTAAACCCACTGGTTGGTATAGGCTAGATCCAAATGTTTGGAACTACTCTGTTGAATTAGGTTGGTTTAATTGTTATTCTTATGGTAATGGTGTTGAGTCTAATAGAATAGGAGACGACTTTAACGCAGCAAAAATAGACAATGGCGTTAAGGTTTCAACAACATTCTTAGAATACAACAAAGAAAAAAGAGGTAGTGGTATTATATATTCTGGTTTATACAACTCAACATCAGGTGTTAATAATCTTAACGAGTTTAATATGGCTGAAAAAATAACTAAAGATTTAAACCCATCTTACGGTTCAATTCAAGCTATGAAAACAAGAGGTACAGATGTTGTTGTTTTTACTGAAGATAAAGTATTAAAAGTTCTATCTAACAAAGATGCTGTTTTCAATGCAGATGGAAACACGCAGTTAACAGCAACTAATAGAGTTCTTGGTACTGCTATACCTTTTATTGGTGATTATGGTATATCTAAGAATCCAGAATCACTAGCGTGGGATCAATATAGAATGTACTTTACAGATAAACAGAGAGGAGCTGTTTTAAGGTTATCTAACGACGGTTTAACACCAATATCTAATGTTGGCATGAAAACATGGTTTAGAGATCACCTAAAAGCATGTAACACTATAACTGGTTCATTTGATAAAGTTAATGGTGAGTATAACGTAACACTAAACACTGTTAACGCACTGCTACCTGAAGATTCTGATAATTGGAAATACAAAGATATAACAGTTTCTTTCAATGAAGGATCTAAGGGTTGGGTTAGTTTTAAGTCTTTTGTACCTAAAACTGGTTGCTCTGTTAGTGGAAAATACTTCACAGCGGTAGACAATGGGGTTTGGCAACATTATCATAAGGAACCTAGTTCTTTATTTTACGAAAACAATGCTGATACAAATAAAAATTATTTTTACAATAGTTTAAAAGAATCCTCTATAACAGTTGTGTTTAATGACTTACCTAGTATTGTAAAATCTTTTAAATCATTAAACTATGAGGGAACAGATGCTAAAGTAGAATCATTCACCTCAGAAGCTCCATCTTCTTCTTCTATATTTTATGAAGACGGTGTTGAGTATACTGACGGTGAATACTACAATTTAAACGATAAACAAGGTTGGTATGTTGAAAGTTTTAAAACAGATATTCAAGATGGCAATGTGTTTGGTTTTTTAAATAAAGAAAACAAATGGTTTAATAAGATCAATGGTAAAGAAGATACATTTATAAACGGAACAAGTATAAAATACAATGAGTTCTCAGTTCAAGGTATAGGTTTTCCAACAAAAGTTACAGAAGTAACAGCTAATACAGGGTTAATAATAATACAAAATGATCCTAATAATTAATAACTTATAATAATAAAAATATGGCACAAGTAGGTTGGTTTGTTGCTCCCTATGCTTCAGTAACAGGTTCTTCGGCGTTAGCAGATACTGCTGATCAGTTTTTTGAAAACATAGGTGACAACGTAGATTTTGGTAACTTTAATTCACCTAGAACATTGTATATTATACCGTGGTCTACACCGGGATTTGGGTTTAACTTTTATGTTTTGTCTGCCGCAAACTTTACTATCAGCGGTGGTACACCTGGTTCTTCATCTGTAATAGA
>Ga0208159_1000819_pt1 | contig 12094 bp, 5 predicted proteins | sample 9_EtaG_FD_184082 | JGI IMG/M metagenome (GOLD analysis project Ga0208159, IMG submission 184082) | Marine viral communities from the Subarctic Pacific Ocean - 9_ETSP_OMZ_AT15188 metaG (SPAdes) (version 2) | ecosystem: Environmental > Aquatic > Marine > Oceanic | place: Pacific Ocean | collected... | reverse complement strand
ATTGGTTTTTCTTCTGATAATCCAGCGGTATGGGAAACTAAACCTAAAGAAGAAATAGAGTTAGATATATACTATGAAGTTAGTAGAGCTTATCCTATAGAAATAGAATCAAATAATGAAGAAACTGTTTTGATTCCAGGCTATGCAGACTTAGTGTCTGTTGCTGGTAATTTAGAGCCTAATTTTAATAGAGTTAATAGTTTAAGGTATTTTTCAGGTTCAGAAAACGCTAGTATTTCTCTCACTAATCCTATTACTGCAAACGTAGGTGCTGAGCTATTGATTAACGATGGATATGGTGGGCAGATAACTTTAGTTGTAGCTCAATTAGTTAACAATAGTACGCGTGTAAATGTTAATAGAAGGTTTCACTCTGCTTTTACAGAGATAACCTTACCTTGGCATAACTGCTATGTGTTTGGAAACGGTGTAGAGTCTGATAGAATAAGAGATGATTTTAATCAACCAACTATACAAAACGGTGTAAAAGCTTCTACAACAATAGCAGAACAATACAAAGAAGAAAGAAGATCGCAAAGCTTTATATTTTCTGGTATATTCAACAGCTTGTCAGGTGTTAATAGATTAAATCAATTTATACAAGCAGAGCCTATAACTAAAGATCTTGACCCTGATAACGGTAGTATACAAAAGTTATTTACTAGAGATACTGACATAATAACGTTTTGTGAAGACAAAGTGTTGAAAGTTTTGTCTGATAAAGATGCTTTATTTGAGTCAGGTGGTAATGCTCAGCTAACCGCTGCAAATAAAGTTTTAGGTCAAGCTATTGCTTTTGGAGGTGACTATGGAATATCTAAAAATCCCGAAAGTTTTGCCGCAGATAAATATCGATGTTACTTTACAGATACTCAAAGAGGCGCTGTAATAAGATTATCTAAAGACGGTATGACACCAATATCAGATTATGGTATGAAAGATTATTTTACAGACACGTTTAATAATATAAGAGATATTAGATTAATTGGAACTTTTGATCAAAGAAAAGATAATTATAACTTAACAATATCAAGCAAGGGTCGAAGAGCTAGTTTTTTAAAAGCAATAGAGCCAACGACTATAACTTACAATGAGCAAGTCAAAGGCTGGGTAAGTTTTAAAAGCTTTCACCCTGAGTCTGGAGTTGGTGTAAACAATGATTACTACACTTTTAAAAACGGATCTCTATGGAAGCATCACACTAATGCTAATAGAAACGATTTTTATAGCGAAGGATTTGTACCGTCGCATGTAGAAATATTATTTAACGATGCTCCTAGCTCTGTTAAAAACTTTCAAACTATAAAATACGAAGGCACTCAAGCTAAAGTAGATAGAGACACGAGTGATGATCAATACTATAACTTGTCAACTAAACGAGGTTGGTACGTTGACTTTGCGTTTACAGATCTTCAAGACGGCAAAGTTCCTGAGTTCATAGATAAAGAAGGTAAATGGTTTAACTTTATAAAAGGAGCGTGCACTGACTTTAATAACTTAGACGAAAAAGAGTTTACAGTACAAGGCATTGGGCAAGCAGAGAGCATACAGCACAGTAGTCCGGGCGAGCTAGCTCCAGTTTCTAAAAGAGTTATATTTAGAGACTCAAACTTTAGCGTAACAGGAGAAAATTGGGATTAATATGGCAATAAATTATACAGTAAGCGACTTTGAAGTAAATAGTTTTGTTGGGCAAGTTACACCGGCTGGCGTAGCTAATCTAACTATAACGCCTATTGGAGACGAAGAAATATTTGCTGAAGAGTTTTTTATAGGCGGAGCTGCAGTAGCGGCAAATGTTAATGGACCTTTTTTTGTTGGAGGTAATGTTTCACCTGAAGTAACTCAAGTTGCTTTTACTGACAATGGAGACGGAACTGTAAATGTTGCTATAAGCTACAATGCTTTTCTTGTTCAAGCTAATAGCGCAGTTCATATTGATATAGACAGAAAAGCACTATCGCCTGTTCCTCCACCGCAAGAGTTCGAAGGCTGTACAAATCCAGAGGCAATTAACTACGATCCTTTGGCTACATCAGATGATGGCTCTTGTCAGTTTGTTATACGCCATGACAATCCTAATCCTGTTGGGCATGGAGATGCTGTTGTTACTTCTTTTAAAGTAGACACTCCTAATTTAAGAACTCCTAATGCTCAATTTGTAACAGTATCAAATACTAAAGAAGCTTCTTACAAAGTAGTTCTTTATAACAAAACAACAGGAGAGTATTATAACTTTAACGACGACAACGAATTATACGGTGGATTTACAAAGAACAGAAGCAATGTAGATCATATTGAAACGTTAGCTCCTGCTGGCGCTAGAAAACTTTTGGTACAATATCCTGGTATATCTGCTAACGCAGTTTACAAAGTTTATGTTGAGCCTATAGGTGATACTAAGCTAGCTAAAGATGTACCTAGCAAATCAAGTCCGTTTGAGTTTACACAAAGAATAGACACTACAATTAGTTTAAATTTAACAACAGCAAATACTTCTAACTGGACTATTGGATCAGCTGCTACTATAGTAGACAGGCCTGGCAAACAGCGCGCTAGAGCAGTTAAGAAAACTTTTCCAGAAGTAGATATGAAGTTTGTTGATGGTAAGCCTGGTTATAAACAGTTTTCTTTAACAGCAACTTTTGGGTCCGCTGGAGGTAAAAGCTCAGCTGCTTTAGTGTCTAATAGAAAACCTCAATCAAGCGATATGTCAACTCCAGAAAGCCTAGAAAGTCTTGAAAAGTCTGATTCTAGCGCTATAGTTAATGAAGTTAGAATTGAAGGCACCGACGTTAGTTATGCTACAGATACTTTAACTATAACAGGACTTTTAATCGTAGACAGGTTTGGTACAAAGAGCGAAACAATAACAATAGATATAGATAACATAGTAACACTATCATAATATGCCTCCTCCATTTACACTAATAATAAATTTTAATTGCGCTATACAAGACTCTGTTTCTGTAGGCGATATAGCATACGGCGTAGTAGCTGTACCTAACTCAAGCTTCAATGTTAACCAGCAAAATATAACTAAGCTAGGTGAAATAATTGGAGTAAATAGAGGTAGTAGCAATGGTAGCATTACAATACAAACTGACTTGTATATTAATGAAATACCAGAACCTAAGCCTGATGGAGATGAGTTTTTATTTGTATTGTTTAGTAAAGACAACTGTCAAGAGTACGGCTCTATGTTAGGTTATTTTGGATCATTTAAGTTTAAAAATAACTCAGATGAATTTGCAGAACTATTCAATGTAACTGTCGACGCTTTTGAAAGCAGCAAATAAGTGTAATAGTAAAATTGTAAATTTAATTAAATGAAACACATAAGTGATCAAGCTATAAATAATCCTTTGTCTAAAGAAGATTTAAGAAAACAATTTATAGAGCAAACAGAAAAATTAGGTCTAAAGCATACTTTTACTTTTGACGAAGCTTGGGAAATAGCTCAAGAGATTAGAAAAAAACAAGAGTATAGACAAAAAATAACAGAGCTGCACGAGCAGCTTGAGAATGAAGGTGGTATAGTTGGTAAAGAATTACATAAGCTTAATCCAACAAAACATACGTTCGCTGGTGGTTGTTATATTAGAGAAATATATAATCCTGCTAACATGCTACTAGTAACTAAAATACACAAAGTTGACCACCCGTACTTTTTAATGAGTGGCAAAATGTCTATATTAACCGAAGACGGTGTTATAGAAGTTGAAGCTCCTCATCATGGAGTTACTAAAGCTGGTACTAAACGAGTTATATACACTCACGATCCATGCAGGTTTGTAACAGTACATGCTACAAGCAAGACAACTCCTGAAGAAGTAGAAGAAGAAGTAATAGCAAAAAGCTTTAATGATGAAGCTATTTGTTTAGACGAAATACAAAGCTTAACTGAAAAGTTAGGCTTAAATGTTGAATTAACTAAAGAAAAATAATATGTCATTTGTAGCAGTAGGTTTAGCTCTAGGGGCTGCCGGTGGTATTGCAAAAACAATAGCTGGCGGTGTTCAAAAGAAAAAAGCTAAAGCAGCAGCAGCCGCAGCGGCGGCAGAGCTTGCAGCTCAAAAAGAAGCGTTTGCAGCTTTAGATACTTCTAATCCATATAAAAACATGGAAAACACTATGGAAGATCTTACAGTAAACCAACAAGAAGCTCAATTTATAGCTGAGCAACAACAACAATCACAAGCAAATATTTTACAAGACTTACGTGGTGCGGCTGGTGGATCTGGCGTTGCGGCGCTAGCTCAAACACTAGCTAATCAAGGAACTAAAAATGCAAGACAAGCAGCCGTGTCTATAGGTAAGCAAGAGCAAGCTAATCAACTAGCTGAAAGAAAAGAAGCTTCTAGACTTCAAGGTTTACAAAGAGAAGGTGATATTATGTCTAGACAAATGGAAGCTGATAAAACAAAAACGTTAATGGGTATGGCTGCAGATGATTATGCTAATAAACAAGAAGCTGTAGCTCAAGCTAATCAACAGATGATGCAAGGTATAAGCGACATAGCAGGCGTTGGTATGAAAATGGCTACTGGTGGTGTTGGTGGTGATGGTATGCCTGGTATGCCTGGTGGTGTTGGTGGTGGTAATAAAACTACTACTATTAATAATAGACCTGACATAGTACAGTTTGACCAAGACGGCGAAGTAGTTTATGATCCTAATTACTTGTACACGCCTGATCCAAATACCGGTTATTAAAATAAATAAAACATGGCAAAAAAAAGTAGTCCTAGTATAAATTTAGGTTTAGACTCCAGTCAATTAGACAGGCTTAATAGAGCTTCGCGAGCAGCGGCTGGTGTAGGCGAGTTTAAACAGACTAGTCTTGGCGCAACGCTAGGAGATGTAGCTGTAGAGTCTGGCGCTAAGCTCGTAGAAGACGCAGAATTAAAACAAAAAGAAGAAGCTCAAGAAAGAGAAGATCAAAGAAAAGCTTTAGAAGGTAAACTACAAGGAAAGTTAGACGAATTTTTAGCCGTAGGATCTAATCAAAACGAGTATGACTTTGGTCTTGATAAGATCATGGGTATTAGAGAGCAGATATTAAATTCCACCGATGAGAAAGAGCGAAGTGGTTTAATAAGAGAGTTTAACGCTTATGTTGCAGAAATAAAAAATCAAACTAACCTTGATAAAACAAGCGCTAAAAACTTACAAGGTTTTAGCATGAATCCTAACGAAAATAAATCTATAATTAGTAGTGCTACAGATCAAAGAGCAGTAGGTTTTCTTGAAAAATTTTATGCTGGTGAAGCGCAAATAACGCAAGGTGAAGATGGTAAAAAAACATATAGAATAGAAGTACCATCGCAAAGTGGTGTAGGACCACCTGATGTTTTTGAAGGTACTAGAGATGAATTAGAAGGCATGTTAATTCCTAAAGCTACAGAGTTTGATTTATCAATAGGTAAGTTAGCTAAAGCTGTACAGCAAAATGCTGCACAAGGAGGATTTTTTGATGAGCAAGATATTAGAAGACAAATAAACAATAACTTAAATAGCAAAGACTATAAATCTTTATTTGCTGATAAGCTTGAAACTACCGGTAGAACAGTTATAGATGATATATCTAAAGAGATAGATAATTTAACATATCAAGATTTATTAACTCCAGATCAACTAAAACAGTTTGACATAAAGCCTGATGAAGGTGAGGCTAACTGGTATGACAATATATCTGCAGATGATAAACAAAAACTTTTAAAAACAATACAAGAAGATTCTAATATAGGTCAATCTGTGTTGTCTAATTATTTCTTTAGATTTGTTTCGCAGCAAGATAAAAAGTACACTAAAGCTAGAAGAGAAACTTCTATAAGAACCGCTCAATTAAAAAAAGATATTTCAGATACTCAGGGCGCTGGATCACTAGATAATATTGGAACTACCTAAAAATTAATTTAATGCAAGAATTATATCAAGCACTTTACGATCAAGGTAAATACACAAAAACATTTGAAGAGTTTAAAGCACAATTTGAATCAGAAGATAATCAACAAGAGCTTTATAGCGCGTTAAATAATTCAGGAGATTACACAAAATCTTATGAAGAGTTTGGCAGTCAGTTTTTTGGAAAAGTAAAAAAAGAAACGACTCCACAGGGCGATGCGACTGCGGAGTCCGAAGGTACGGCATCAACTTCGGAGCCTACTTTTTTGGACTCGTTACAACTAAGTCCCGAAGCTTATAGTATTGTAAATAGCTATAGAACACCTGACGAGTTAAAAGCTGATATTGATGCTGGTAAAATAACAAATCCAGAAATCATAAACTACGTTAAAGGCGCTGGTGGTGAAGGACCAACTGATCAAGAGCTACTAGTAACTTCTGCAGACGAAATGTTAAAATCTCAAGAAGTAACAGAAGGTGATCAAGCTAATATACTTAAAAAAAGAAAAGAAGTAAACGAGTATTTGAAAAAAGTAGCTATAGCTTTTGATATGCCAGACGCTACTGCTCCAGAAATACAAGCTGAGCTAGATAAGTTTATGAGATTTGATACTCAATATACTGAGGGTCGAACAGCGTCTAGGTTTAGTCAAGAAGAAGTTAAGCGTTATAACGATAGAAGATTAAAATTGATTGAAGCGGGTGTACTAGAAAATAGAGTTCAAGGTGTTAGATCTATTACTACGAAGCAATACAACTCCGATATTGAGGACGGTAAAATTCAGGATTTATCCTCACGTCAATTTAAGCAAACAGAAGCTTTACGAGCTTATGTTAAAGCAAAAATGCCTAACGCTCTAGACGGTTTAACACCTAAAGAATCAAAAGATAAAAAAGCTCAAATACTAAACAGCGAAGAATTTAAAGAGTTTGAAAAAGAGTTTACTTTAGATGAAGAGCAATTAACTAAACAAGAAAAGTATATTGTTGAAGACTTTTTAAATCAAAAAGAAGTTAGTTTACTTGAAGACAGAATACAAGCAGAGTTAAAGAAAAACGAAAAAAGCGGTTTGCTCTACGATGTTGGAGAGCTACTAGCGAAAGCTGATGCAGAGGAATTTTCTTTCCCTATACCTAAGTCTTTGCGTGAGAAGTTATTGTTTAGAGAAACAGAAAGAGACGCTAAAGAAAACGTAGCTTTAAAAGAGTTAGAAGGTTTAGACACAAGATTAAAAGAAAAATATTCTACACTAGGTGTTATAGGTAAAGACATGAATAACATCTTGACTCAAATGAAAAAGCTTCAAAACTTTTTTGATACAGAAGATCCTAAGTCTTATACATCACAAGATCAAATTGACATGTACAAAGCTAATGCTAAGACTTACAATAATCTTAGAGCACAAGCTAATATTTATCAATTAAAAGCAGATGAAATCTATGAAACCTTAACACCGCTTGAAGAAAAATCAAAAGATTTACAGACATATATAAAAGCTGTAACAAGAGATCCAAATCATATAATAGCATTTGGAGGTAACTTAGCTAACGCTAGTATAGATCTTGCGCAAGGTATTGCGGGTGTTGCAGATTTAATATATCAAATGCCTAAAGAGTTTTTAGATGAAGTAAATGAAATATCTACTTTAGGGTTTGAGGCTGCCGCAAGAACTAAAAGACCTCCTAGAAAAACAAAGCTGACAGAGCTTAATAGAAGCATTGACAAATGGCAAAATGACGAGATAACTTCTCAAATTAGAAAGCCAGTTCAATTTGATCAAATAGATGGTGCTGGATCTGCGATTGAGTGGAGCGCTAATTTATTTGCAGGACAAATACCTCAGCTAGCTTTAATGACTGTAACAGGTGGTGCTTCGCTGTATGTTATGGGCGCTAGTAGTGCAGGTCAAAAGTTTTACGACATGCAAGAACAGAAGCAGTTGTACTTTGACACTGGCGGTTTGTATGGTAGAAACCACAACTTTGGCACAATGGCTTTAAACGCTAGCTTCACGGGAACTATGGAAGCTTTATCTGAGAGAGTTACTCTTAGAGCTGTAGATAAAACTAAAGATATACTAGGTGGCGTGAGTAGAGCCACTAGAAATCAAGGTTATTTTAATTATTTAAAAAAGAATTTATTTACTTTTGACAATATAAAAAATACTGGGTATGAGCTTTTTGAAGAAGGCTTTAGTGAGTCATTAGCAACAATGAGTAGTAACTTCGCTGACATAGTTAGTGGCGACAAAAGCAAAAATTTATATGATGGCGTGCCTGAAGCTTTTGCTAGCGGCGTAGTAATTAGCGCTGGTATACAAAGCCCAAGGCTTTTTGCAGAATTCAAAAGACCTTTCCAACAAGAATCAACAACTCAAAAAGTTGACGCTATAGCTAGTAGGCTTAATGACATAAGCAAAGAAATGGTTAAGCTTAATGAAACTTTTCAAGGTCAAGAGCTAGCAGATAAACGAAGTGAGTTAGAAACAGAATATGCTAACCTAGTAGAAGAGGCTAACGTAGCTATAGAGCAAGACGTTAAGCGTATAGATGTAATGGACAATGCTGAAAAGGCTGAGTTAATAAACATCGAAAGATCAAAGCAAAAAATAAGACAACAATTAACTAGCATAAACTCTAATGCAGATCTTAATGCAGAACAAAAGAAAGCTGAAGTAGATAAATTAAGAAATGAGTTTAATGATTTAAACAAAAATAAAAACAAGATACTACAAAAATATCCTGTTAATGTTGTTGACGCTAAGTACAAGCAAGAGATGGAGATGGCTAAAGCTTACATGGATAAAGTTAATAGTCGAGGCGTAGTTGAAATGCAAGTCAACGAAAAAAGCCAGCAAGAGTTTGATGACTTAATATCTAGAGATCAGTTTGATGCTAGCAAAGCTGAAGTTGAAGATTTTACATTAGAGTCTGGCGGTATGGCAATAGCGTTTCAAGAAATAATAAACGACAAAGACGCCACAGCAGAAGAGAAAGCAGAAGCTAAAGCAGCCTTAGAAGTTTTTGAAGACAAGACTATGCAAGGCATAGGTATGCTTAACTTTATAGATGGTAACGCTTCTAGCTATGGGGCTATGACACCTAGGTTTGATGGCAATGGTAATTTAGCAGGGTTAAATATAGAGATAAACAAAGATCAAGCATTAACTAACAATGAGTTTAATGTTGCTTCACATGAGTTTGTTCATGCTGCTTTTTACAACACACTTAAAGCAGATCCTATAGCTAGAGAAAGATTAGGTAATGTTATTGATGATATTATAGACTCTGGCGATGTTGTGTTTGAGCAAGGTCAAAAAGAAGCTTTTGATAAAAAAATAAACCTGTACGAAAACAATAGAAAAGGTGAAGAAAAAATGACGTTCCTTACAGAGTTTGTTAGAGCTAACAAAGCTACAATAAAAGACTCTGGACTTGATAAAATTAAAGGTACGTTTAGAAGATTTGCTCAAAACTATTTAGGCAAAGATATAAGACTTGATAGTAAAAAAGATATATTAAACTTTATAAAAGACTACGACGTATCTGTTAAAAACAACAAGCCAAACAAAGCCATTATACGTATGATGGAAAAAGGTGCTAATGGCAAAATATTTAAAGACGCTAGAACACCTGAGCAAATTAAAGGCGAGACAGAGTTTTCAAGAGCTTTAGAGTCTACTGTACAGTCAGATCCTGATATTAAAGAAACATTTGATAAGTTTACACAAAACGCAGACGGTACTCCTAAACATGCTTCGCAACAAGCTTGGGAAGATAGTCCGGATTATTGGAACGCTTACTTTACTATAGTAGAAGGTAGAGCTTTAGACGGTTTAATTCAACACAAGATGACAGAAAAAGGTTTACCACCTGCTGCGCTACGTGAGTTTACTAGAAAAGTTAAAGAAAAAATTGGTGAAAGATTTTTACCTACAGTAGATAAAAAAACAGGTGAAGTAAAACCTGACTCTGGATATAGAGTTTCAAACGATAGTTTATTTGGTTGGTTAACAGGCGTAGCTGGTGGAGCAGGTAGATCTGTCATATACAGAGCTAAAGGTGATGTAATGGCAGAGTATAAAGCTGATCCTACATCTACAGCCCCATCGTTAGACGCGCCTATTGGAGACGCTGGCACAGTAGCAGATATAATACCTGACGACAGCTCTGTTGTAGAAGCTATAGAAAATGAAGACTTATCTATAGGTAGACGTGATGCTATTAGAGAAATAGCTGTAAACGAACTTATAGCTAAAGATGAGTTAAACTTTTCTCAAGACGCAAAAGACGCTATTAGAGATATTGTAGCTGACGCTAATATACCGTTAGAAGGTTTGACATATAAAGGTTTTAAAAAGCTTATGGTTGAAGCTATGAAGGTAGATAAAAACGGTAAGCTAAAACCTCCTACAAAAACTTCTGATGTAGTACCTGTTGGTGCTTTGTACAATGTATTAGAGGTAACAGCTTCAGAGTTTGGTGTTGATCCACTTAGAATATTAGCTAATCAAGACTTAACAGATGTTCAGCGTCAAACAGCTCAAGAAAAAATACTAGAATTATCTACAAATCAAGATGGTAGTTTTAACGACGTATTATTTAAGCTGTTACCAGAAGGTGAAACAAGAAGTGGCGAAGCTACAGGTATAGCTAACACTAAGCTTGGAGATTTATATACTAAAGGTGAAAGAGTTAGAGTATCTGAAGGTGCTGCTAAAAAGTTAGGTCAAAAATTTGAGCAAAAGAAAAAGACTAGAGTTACGCAAAAACAATTATTTGATTTGTTTGGTATTAATCAAGACGGAACGTTTAAGCCTGGTAAAGAAGCTGACGGTGCTATACGAGCTTTAGTAGTTCAAATGGCTCAAGTAACAGCTAATCAACAGGCTAGAATAAACGCTTTAGAAAACGGTACTGCTACAGAAGCCGCGGCCGCTAAGCTTGCTGACGGTAAATCTGAGCTTGTGTTTTCAAGAGCTGACGCAGACTTAGCTGTCGTTCAAGATAAATGGGCTGAATACTCTACAGAAATATCTAAAGCTACAAGCAAAGTAATGGTTGAAAGTTCTACTAATAAGTTTTATGATACATTAGTAGAAGCTAAAAAAAGAATAATAGCTGATAAATCTTTTAACAACATAAAAGATATTATTGAAAAGCCAGAAGTTAAAGATAAAAAACTAGATCATACAACAAAAGATTATTACAGAGGACAAAACAGATCAGGAGTAGTTATTCCTAAAATGACTGTGTTTAAAGAAGGTGCTATAGACAAAAAGGGCGAACCAAAACAATATAAATCTGAAAGAGATGTAGACGCTCCGTTTAAAGACGGTGAAACTTACGATCAAGCCGCCAGTAGAATATTGAACACTTTTGTGCATGTATACCCACAGTTTAGAGATATGTTTTCAAAAACAATGACAGGTGGTGTTGTTAAAGCAGGACTTTTTAAAACAGTTCCTGAGTTTGATAAAAGAATAAATAAAACTACAGAGTCTCAAGTAACAGAAAAGTTTGACGTTTGGAGAGATACTTATAATGAAAAAAATAAACTGACGCAGAAAGGCGTAGATAAAATGAACAGTAAAGAGTTTAGAGATAAAGCTCAACAAAAAATGGATTCATATATCTACGACTTCTTTAAATCAGTTGAGGCATATCTTAAAGTAAATCCTGATCATGGCTGGGTGTTTGAGCAAATGATGAGAGATGGCAGCACAGATCAAAACTCTTTTATTAGAGTTTCTGCTATACCTTCTGGTTATCCTATTAATGCTGATGGTACTCCTAATCTTAATGAGAAAGTTGTTGAAGAACATAGCAAGCCTCAAAACAATATAGGCCACAGTATGTTAAACGCTGCTCAAGACGGTAGAGTTGATGAGCAGTATAAAGTTACAAAAGCCGCTTACATGCAGATGTCACTTCTTGAAATAGACGATAATGCTGTTAATGATTCTGGTTTAAAAGAAAGAATGCCTGATGTTTATTATGACAAAATAGTTCCAAAAATAATTGACGAAAGTTTAGATTATCTTCCTGATGGTTTTGCTTCTGCAATTAGACTAGCCGCAGCTGGAACTGCTTACGCACCTAAAGACAATGGCGGTAGAGCTGTTGACTTAGGAAAATACTATATGCCTCAAGTAGGTATGACGCTTGGTCAATACTTTGGAACAGA
>Ga0208159_1000812_pt1 | contig 12150 bp, 26 predicted proteins | sample 9_EtaG_FD_184082 | JGI IMG/M metagenome (GOLD analysis project Ga0208159, IMG submission 184082) | Marine viral communities from the Subarctic Pacific Ocean - 9_ETSP_OMZ_AT15188 metaG (SPAdes) (version 2) | ecosystem: Environmental > Aquatic > Marine > Oceanic | place: Pacific Ocean | collected... | reverse complement strand
TAGAGAATACAAATGATATTGTTGAAGCAAACTATCAAGCATTAGAAATAATAAACTTTAACAGAAGAGGTGCAAATCCTTTATTTAGATTAGTTACTACAGCTATTCCATTTTTAAATGCAAGACTTCAAGGTTTAGATGTTTTGGGCAGAGCTTTGAGAGGTCAGTATTCTGCTCTTCCTGTTGAAAGCGCAAGCGCACAACAATTAGATGGTGCTAGAAAAGCAATTATGTTTAGCACTCTACTTAGAATGCTGTTGCTTGCTGGAACGACAGGCATCTATTATGCTCTTATGAGCGATACAGAAGAGTATAAACAAGAAAGACTTCAAGTAAGAGATGATAATTATTTAATACCTAATATTTTTAATTTAATAGAAGGTGTTAATCTACCAGCTCACAAAGTTCCAATACCTTTTGAAATAGGTGTTCTTACGAAATTACTTCCTGAAAGAGTTCTTGATTTTACTTTTGGAGAAACAGATGCAAAAGAGCTAGAAGAATCTACTATTAGGGCAGGTATGGCTACATTTAAAATTGATCCTTTTGGTTTTCAAATAGTTAAACCATTGATGGAAGCGATAAGAAATAAAAATACATTTACAGGAAATGACATAGTTCCATCTTGGATGGAGCGACAACTTCTTCCTCAAGAACAATACACCAGAGGAACATCAGAGGTAGCTAGATTAATAGGTCAAGGTCTTAACATATCACCATTAAAAATAGATCATGTAATGCGAGGATATGGAGGAACGATAGGCACATATATTATACAAATGACTGATATGTTAATGCGACAAGTTACTGATAGAGAATTTATTGCGCCAGATGTTTCTGATGCACCATTCATTAGAACAATCTTAGCAAACTCTCCACCAAATGCAGGTGGCGGTCTACAAGAACAGTTTTATGAATTAAAACAAGAGAGCTTGAGATTTCAAACTACAGTCAATAAGTTGAAGAAAGAAGGTAGAGGGGATGAGTTACAAGCTTACTTCAAGAACAATGAAGGATTGGCTTCTACAAGGAAAGCTGTTCTTAGATTAGATAAATATATGAAACAATATCGTAAGGTAAGAAGAAGAATAGAGCTTGACGAGAGTTTATCTGCTGTAGAAAAGAGAGATAGACTAAAACAGTTAGATATAGAAAGAAATATTAGGTTAGCTTTTGTTCCTGATTTAAAGAAACAGTCTGATCTAAGAGGATGGATAGGCGGTTTACTTAGAAATTAAACTTTGGCTCTGCGTATATACCACTTTCCCTGAGTTCTTGTATTTCTTTTTCTTCTTTCAAGGGTTTTAATTTAAAGAATCCATCATACTGCGGATACCTTGCATGGAATAATCTGGCATACATTCCTATATAATCATTACTGATCTTAAACTCTCCACCTTTCGTTTCTATCTCAGTATTCCATCTAATGCGGTTTACTATTGCCCAATGCGAATAATGACTCCTGCCTGATTCTATGGCTTCTAAGGTGTATGCTTCAAATCTATCCCAAACACTAGGATTATTCTTATGCCAATCCCACCAGGATTTCTTTCTTTGATTTAACTCCTTGTTTAATACATCAACTGCGTTCATTTTCTTCTTGCTGTTGTTGTTCTTCTTGTTGCTGTTGCATCCATGAATCATCTTGATCTTGATCTGTCCACCATTCATCATTCATCTGTGTAATGCCTCTCAATAAATGCTAAGTTATATTCATTACAGATTTCTTTTAATGCCAACACTTGAGTCTTATTGAAGTTATCTGCATACACTATTAAATCTCTACCCTCATCATGGTATTCAATGTAATCAGTAACTCTTTTTACTCCACTCTTATTTGACTTTAGTTTCTTTGACATAACAAACCAATCTTTTCCCATGTCATTTATATAAGCATTGCCACCTATCACTTCAAATAGATCGCTAATAAACCTACAGTCTATCCTTCCCTTACTATAAAGTTTTTCCATTGTATTCTCCTAAAAATCTGGTTCGTATTCTTCATTTTCTTTTACTAACTTTTTTATTTTTTCTAATCCTTGTTCTAACTTTATTGCGTTTTCTTTTATAAGCAATCTGCTTTCTCTGTTCATCCAATCGTGCATGACTGATTGAGCAATACCTATACCTTTAGCTATTGTATTTAAAGGGATACCATATTTTTCTTTCAAATATTTAACGTCTTTCTTGTATTTTATTTGATTAATTGTTGATTCAATGCTCATTAAATCCTCAAAATGGTAAATCATCAAAATCAATTCTATCTTCTAATCTTTCTTTAACCAAATCTAAAAGACTCTGCTCACTTCCGTATGCTTTTTCAAATCTTGCTTTGTAAGGATGTCTGCTTATAAAATCTCCAGAATCCTTTCCTCCTCTATGATGTTCCATACACAATGGCAACACCCTAAAATGATCTCTCTTTTTATCAACTAAATGATGTATCTCTGCATCACGAAATTGACCATACATTTTGCGACAAACAATGCACCCCAACTCTTGGACATCTGCCATATGACTAGCTTCTTTCATGCTAATTGCCATAGCGTTTGTACTCACTCCTGTTGTTGGCTTGGATCGTTCTCCACGTTTCAAATCCAATCTCATAGCTTTTTATTTGCACTCTTAATGCGGATAATATTCCTTTGCTTGATCCTACTCTTAGTCTTTGAGTAAACACTTCATCATCACTATCCGAGTAACACTCTTGAGCCGATACTGTTTTATAACCTTTGGCAAGAGCTTCAATTTTTTTCTTAGCAATCATTCGTTTTAGCTCTGCTTCATTCCAATGTATTTCATACTCAGCTTTTTTTATACCTTCACAAAGATTGCGAATTTTATGTTGCCACTTTTCTGATTCTATCTCTCCCATAGTGTCCCCTTCCGCCAGTTTTCATCAGCAACAACGACATCTTTTTTGTGGCTATACATCTTATCAAAGACTTCTTTAGATTCTAATAATGAATAGGCATCCTCCCCATATAACATCTTCTCTTCATTATTTCTTGCTCTCCATCTAAGAAAATTATTTCCGTATGAGTCTTGATCTCTATACACAAAACGATAATCGTCATTCATTTAATATCACTCTCCATTGCTTTATCCAATCTTAGTGTGCGTGGGCTTCCATATAATTCATATGCTGTTACTCTTATCGTATCCCAATTCACTCCAATAGTAGGATCATAAAGTTTATTCACTCTCTCCAATACACACATAGATTGGTCTATAGTTAAATCACTTCTTACTGTCTGAACATCAGTAACATCCCAATCAAGACTTATGCTTCTCTTTGCGTTTCTAACTTTATTAAACGTATGTTCTAACTCTCTCAAAACATTTGCCCAATAATGTTGCATCCTTTCATTGCCAGAACATCTATTAGTAGCTTTTAAAACTGCTTTTATTCTATCTTGAAATTGAATATCCATTACAGCTAGGTCTTTCGACCACCATTTTTCTCTATCCCAATTAGACATCAAAATGGAATATCATCATCAAAACCAGAATCATCACTAACTGGTGGCTCTGCTTTCGGTGGTGTTTGTTGTTGCTCTTCTTGTCGTGGTCTAGGAACATCGACTCTAGTATAAAAATAATTTATACCACTCTTTGATTTTCTATCCCATAGAGCAATGTTTAATTGTATTTCATCTGCTCCATCTTTTACTGGAGCTACTAACTCTTTGAGAAACTCTCTTGTTAGTTTGACATTCCCTTTATGAGTTGGTTGTTTATCGTTAGTCCTATATTTATCGTTTGAGAAAATAGCACCATCGTTCTTAGGATCATACACCTTATCCATCTTGCTCTCCTTTAGAGTTTAGTTTTTGTTTAATTGTTTCAATCTTATCTGTTAAATCTTTATGTAAATCTGGATATCTTTTTGCTAAAGCTTCTATCTTCTTTTTATTTCCATCTGCATTCATAATGCTTTCAACACCACTAACGTCATCTGAAATACCTTCCGCAACTTTAACTAATCCTTCTGCGAAAGCTTCTGCCATTTTCTTTTTATCATCTACTGGCTTTTGCTTTGGCTTCTCTTCTTCTTCCGTTGGTAGAAAATCATGTTGAGCAAAGACACTCATACCCAAACCAAATCCCATTGCTAAGTTCTTGACCAGACATCGCATCCTATTATCATTTACCTGCCTTGCGTTTGGATTAGCAATAGCATTGTTTCGATTATCCATGATAGGTAATGCCATTGATCTAGTGTGCTTTCCTATCCTTACTGACGTAACAACTTCTCCTGTAGTATCTGGATAAGCTCGATATGGAATGCCATCAAAATCGTGAAACTCATAACTTGCATCACTAAACTTATCAACTGTAAGCATCCACGCTCTTGCCCAACTGAGGTAAGTCAAGTTCATTTTCTTTTCTGTATATGGATCAACATCTATCTTAGATAGAGTTCCCCATATTTCTTTCATTGTTAGCTCTTTAGCCACAAACACTCTCCTTATTTTTATTTATACTAACTACAACTGGTGTAGCCATATCTTTAATTTCACTATACTTCTCTGAAAACAAATACAGCTTTAAAACTTGATAATCTTTTTCGGAAACTTGCGTAAGAGTATCAACTGATAAATGCCTCCATCCACCATCTGAATATACAGTTTCTCCGTACTCTTTTTCCTCTGTAACAAAACCAAATTCCCACTCTAATACTGTCTTATCATTTATCTTTTCATCAAGATCATTCTCTATAAGAAACTTGGTGTCATACTCGCACTCTCCATCCTTTATATGACACCCACAAATATAATATTTAGATTCCACCTAAACTCTCCTTTAGTTTGAAATTCTTACCACCACAATCCATACACTTCTCAATGCCTGTTGCTTCTATAATTCTTGGCTCTCCACCCAAAGACATCCAAGTTAAAGTACCAAGATTATCGGTCTTACAATCGGAACAATAGTTCAATTCATCTTCATTTTTAAACAAATTAACTGACATTCATACTCTCCTTATATTGATCACAAAAATCTGATACAGGACAGTATGATTTACACCTTACATACTCTCCCTTCCTATGTTCTATATATAAATCCATTTCATCTGATTGTTGACCTAACTCTTCCGCAATATATGTATGTGCTTTTTCTTTACTGCTCAACAATCTTAATGCTGTTTTTCTATTCTTCTTTTTAACTGCCCATACGTCATCCCTCTTCCATGTTTCCTGATCTGTGCATTCTGGAAGTTCATAATCCATAGCATTAGAAAAATCTGCATCTCTATGTATTTTTATTCTTTCTAGGATAAACTTTTCTTGCTGTTCTTTGCTCCAAAGTTTTATGGGAAGAGTTACAACTGCCGATGGCGGATAATCTTTATCTCTCAATAGACCACTTTTATTCCAATCTCTGCATATAGCGATGATGTTTAAGGCACTAACCTCAACATCATAATTAACGGAATAAAGATAAGCATATATATTTAGCTGTTGTTCCCACTCAATCTTACCTTTCTTCAAACAATCTTTTACTGCGTATACACTAGTAACCTTATAATCTTTAACGATTGAGTTTTTTAAACATATGCTATCTGTTTGCCCACCAATTTTCATGCCACCTAATTCAGCATACATTCTCTCTTCCGTTAGATTTTCACTATCTTTATTGCTGTTCTCTAATATTGCATGAACAGCACTACCCAATAACATCCATATTCTATCTGAGTAATCTTGGGTGATACTGTCTTTATATTTATCGGATAGGATTCTAATTTTTGGTGCTTGTAATAAACCAGTAGCGGATATATCGCAGTCACCTTTATCATACCAATTAGGAGATTCGATAGAGCTTATTATCTCCTCTGGTATATTATATTTATTGGTGAATTTCATTCTGTGCGCCAAACACCTATGCCATCATCCATTGATCTGACAGTATAATTTCTATTTGGATTCTTGTTCTTGTATCTGCCAATATGATTTCTTATTATCTTTGCTTCTTGCGAAATCATCTCTTTAGATTCTATAGGTATCTTTACCATATCGTCTTTGACCATCCTATCTAAAAAAGAATAGTCATACTTTTTAGGTCTACCAGTTGGCTTCTCTGGAATGGGTATACCTTTGATTATCTCTACCATATTTTATTTACACCTTTCATTTGTTGACTTATTAATGATACTTAGATTACATCAAGAGGTCAAGAAGATGTTGAAATTATTTTAGAGATGGATTAGTATAAAGTTATGCAAGAAAATTTAAAACAAATAGACAAAGTGATGAGAGATAAATTGGATAATGCCATACTCAAACAGTCTATTCGTGATCTTGCTTCTAAGGATTCAAAGCTGAGAGATAAGGCAGTATTGTTTTTTACTACTGAAAGTTTTGATGATTTCTGTTCTAGGAATAAATTCAAAGATGGCGATAAAATAAAACAAGGTATTAAATCTATCTTGTCTTATCCTTTGTTGTCTAGAAAATTAGTAGTAGAACAGATATGTAGATTACTTGATAACTCTATTAAGTAGATACTACTAAGTAAGGATTTTATTAAGTTACTACTTACTAAGTAAGTAAGAGTATAACCATTAAACATTTTTGGAGAATGAAATGCAAGAACAAAATACCGAGTTGATGAATTACATACATCAAGAAATCAATTTTACGAATGGGCAAAACAAAATTAAATGTATGTATTGCAAGAATGACAGAAAGAAAAACAAATCTGATCGCCCATTATCTGTAAACGTAGACCAAGAGAAAATTGTTTATAACTGCTTTCATTGTGGCACTAGCGGAATAATATATAAAAATCAAAAAGAGAGAGTCAGTATGAAAACAAATACAAAACCATTAAAGAAAATTGTTGTAGATGATAATCAAGTTGAAGGTGCTTGCGTTGATTGGTTAAAGGGTAGGGGTATATCTGCTGAATTAGCAGTAAGGAATGGATGTATATTAAACACCAAGAATGGAAAACCAGTAATAGGATTTAGTTTTAAGGAAGGGGATAAGGTTACAGCAATAAAATGGAGAGTTGCCAATGGTGAAAAGACTTTCTATTGGGAGAATAATTGCAAAAGATTGTGGGGGAACAATGTTAAAGACTCTAAATTAGAAGATATAGAGTCAACTATTGTTATTGTGGAAGGAGAGATAGACCAACTTAGTGTCAAGACCGCCTTCGCAAATAAGTTCAACATCGAATGTTATAGCGTTCCGAATGGCGCACCATCTAAAGTTTCTAATGGCAAGGTCGATCCGACTGAGGATGGTCGTTTTAAATATGTATGGAATGATCAAGATAAATTCAAAGACAAACAAAAGATAATACTAGCTACTGATGATGATGAAAGCGGAGATGCTTTAGCTGATGAATTGTCAAGAAGATTAAAGAAGGCGAGATGCTATCGTGTAAATTATAATGGCTTTAAAGATGCCAATGAATTATTACTTAGTGAAGATGGTGCTAAGAAACTAAGAGATGCGATATTGTATGCTGATCCAATACCTTTACATGGTTTGAATACTGTTGACCATTATGCTGATGAAATACAATCTCTCTATGAGCATGGCGCACCCTCTGGGTGGTCTACTGGAATTAAATCTGTTGATAAATTATTTACAATCAAAACAGGAATGCTCAATATCGTGACAGGATACCCATCTGAGGGTAAGAGTTGCTTCGTTGACCAATTGGTTATTAATTTAGCACGAAACTATGGCATAAAAACTTGCTACTGTTCATTTGAAAATCCAGTTAGTTTGCATAGTGTAAAATTAGCTCAGATATATACCGACAAACCATTTTTTCGTGGCATTAATACAAGGATGACACAACAAGAAAAGGATGTTGCGGAAGGTTTTATAAAAGACCATGTTATATTCCAAGACTATCAAGAACAGGGAATGGCAACGATAGAACAAATATTAGACAAGGCGGAGTCAGCAATACATAGAATGGGATGTAGAGTATTGGTCATTGATCCCTTCAACTTTATACAGACTGATGCTAAAGGAAGATTAGAAACTGATGTTGTTTCTGATATGCTTACTAAAGTTCAAACCTTTATAAAACAAAATGGATTAGTTTGTTTCTTTGTAGCTCACCCAAGTAAACCTAAAATGGATAACAGAAAAAGTGTAGTTGGTGGATTAGATGTAAGTAAGAGTATGGCATGGTTCAGCAAGAGTGACTTAGGTATTACAGTTGCTAGGGAAGAGGATCATGTTGGAATACATTGTTGGAAGGCGAGATGGGGGATTTACGGACACAAACAAGGAAATATTAAGTTGAGTTTTGATCCGATAACTGGTAGATATAATGAGTATGAAAGAGTTGAGGATAACTTTGATTGGGATATATGAATGACTGACTTAGTTATAAATGAAATTGGCAACGTCAATTTACACGAAAGGCATAATGTAAAACTGACCACTATCGACAGCAGTAAAGTTGCCAGAAGTTTAGTAACTGACCAACATTTAATTGATAAACTTTTTACTCTTAAAAAATTAAATCCAGATCAACATAAAGCTTGCGATAAATATTTACATACAATCAATAGCTCTGGTGCTTATGCTAAAGGTAGCTCATGTTGGAGTGACTACGTTAGCTCTGGAAATAATCCAGTTAAACCTATACCAAAAGCTTGTATACTTTTAAAAGTACAAAGAGCTTTGAAGAAAGATTGTGGTAAGGAAAACGAGAAAATATTCTGGAAGATAATGGTTACAAACCCTGGAGAGATAAACAATGACCATATCTCTATTGTAATACAATGTTCTAATACTTTAATCAGTCACTACTGGTATGATCCGAATCCAACTTCGATATTCCAGCAAGTCCTTTCAGACCAATAGTAGTTTCATCATCTTCTTCTGCTACAGGCGATCCGTTAGCATCCCAACTTTCTAATCCATGTGGATGTACTTTAACTTTCTCTTCTACTAATTCTAGTTTCGGTTCATCGAGAATAATGCCTTCTTCTCTGGCTTTGCAATTAATCATATGCACTAATTGTTTATTCATACTTCTACTATTATTATCTGCTAATTTTTTAGCTAATTGTAATGTAGTTTCATCACATCTAATGTAAATACTTTTTATACTCATCTCTCATTCCTTCTTCTATTTCTGGTGGCTTTAAAACAGTACCAATGGCAACACTTTCTTTTCCATATTGGAAATATCTATTGTTAATCAATGACTCAATGGCTTGCTTCAAGTAATAATCGTTAGACTGTATCATGGGATTGTCCATGATTATTTGTATAGCATATTCGGTAGCTGATTCTTGAGTTTCAAAATTCCAACAATAATGCTTCCACTCACCTCTAGTATTTAGAGCATCTTGAGTATCTTCTAATTCGTAAGTATGTTTGATTACGCTATACATTAATTTATTGTATCACGACTAGCACTATGCAATCAATTTGAAAGTATAGGAGAGCCGACCTGTTGGGTATGTATTTAGGGATTTGTGGACAGATCGACTCGAAAAAAAAGAGAGAGAGTAGCGTGAGCAAATATAAGGATTTATGAAACTAACTTTCTACCCTCTCTCTAAAAAAGTTTGGGGGATCAATGTGCATAAATAGGTGCTACCTATTCAAGACTATTTGATTACACACGCTAGTCTTATTAGCAATTTTGGTGCAACCCCCTATCTTTAAAGAAACTATGCTAATTTGATTTGTTTACCGACAGCTTAAAATATTAGCAAAGTCTGTCCGCATATATTGGTTATAGTAGTTTTAATTCGGCTAAACCCCCTCGCAACGAGGAAAATTCAGAATGTTGCAATTATTTTTACATGAGTTGCAACTTCCATGTATCTCAAATCATTTTGGAGAATGTATTTGATTTAATAATCTTCTCATTTATGCTTGCATATTGCAATAGTTTTAAACGATATACATTCATTTATTATTCTTATAATGATTTTCTATATGTGATCTAACTTGACTCGCAGTTTTAAATCTTCTTGTCCTTTTTAGATTAGTGTGATCTTCATTCTTGGGTCTAAAGAAATATCCTTGCCTACACTTCTCAATGTATCCAATGATAATAAGCTTTCGTGTTCCCATGCTTGCCCTAACAATCTCTTTATATTCAAAGTCAATCATCCCCAATCCTTCCTCTCTTCCTCCTCATCCCATCCCTTCTTATACAATGCAATCTCTTCCTCGCTCATATCTTGTTTAAGTATATGGGGTTTGTTGCCTGTACCATTAGGATACCAATGTGGATTATATCCTCTATGATAATACCTATCTGCCGAACCTCTATCCTCTGGCGAACCATGTTTAACTTCGCTCATTGTATGCCCTCCAATTTGTCTATTTCACTCCAGACTTTTTGTATTAAATCGTGAATTTCTTTGCCATCCTTAGAATCAAAAACATATTCTGGAATGGCATAATCTAACTCACTCATAGCTTTTCTTAAAGGCGATACAATCTTATCCTCTCCACTACTTGCGTATGTCAATGCAATACTCGTCATTACTTCTTTTAATTCACTCACTTTAATCTCCTAAATAAAAAGTTATTTCAGCGTCATCATCAAACACGATATGCTCAGTTTTATATTTGGTTTTATCCCAATCTACAGTTCGGCATCCATGCTTATCTCTTATTTCTTTTCCGTTCTTATGTTTCTTATAAGCATATACAGGTGTTCTGTATTCAACAGTAGGATGATCATGTACCGATATACTATCTTCTGATATATCTAAACCTAGTTTTTCTTTTGCATACATTCTGATTGCTTCTTGTACTTCATAACTATAAAAAGTTAATTTACTCATTTTACTCTCCTAAATTTGAGCCAAAAAAAAAGGGTGCATCCGAAATCGGATAACACCCTTGCGTTTCATCTATAACAATCTACAACTAATACATCATCCTTGACTTTCAATATAAGAGTATCACCTACTTCAAAATGCTTTCTGATATTCTTAATTGATATTCTTCTATCACCTCTAGCATTGTTAGCACGATAGAATCTAACCTCTGATTCGACTTCTCTATTCGACCATGAATCAAATGGAATCCTTAACCAGATTACAGCATCTACCTTGTGCTTCTCGCCACACTTCATCTTAGCGTAGTCAATGCCTAACAACTCTTTAGATAGTTGCCTGACACTTAAATTAGCATCAATGATTGATTTCTCTAGCATGGTCTTGGTTAGTTTTATTTTACCTTCAACCATTTAAACTCTCCTTCCATCTTTCAAAAGATGAATATTTTTTTTCACCATGCACAATTTTAAACATCTTCATATTGTGCATCCCTATCATTGCTTCATTGAGCAATTCATAATCACCTTGAAGTAATACCCTGATAGAAACTACTGGCTTCTTAATCATTACATTACTAGGATTAATCCTTGCTTTGGCTTCCCTTAAATACTCTCTAGCATCATCAATGCTATTGAGATTTAAAGTCAGTCCTCTTGGATAATCACTCATTACACTCTCCATTTTGATTAAGGGAAAATTCCCATTAATAACATCATTTAATGCTATTAAGGCGAATCTTTACCTCTTGTATGCTCGTTAGAGAAGAGATCAAGGGGTGACTAATACCATAGCCACCCCCTAATTTGCTCTTTTTATCATCTCCTTAGAAATAAACTAGTATCTCTTCTAGCGATAAATCTAGCTGTTCTTCTCTTCTCTCTTCTAGCTTCTACTGAAAAGAAACTTGCATAGATAAAACCAGATACAATTAACAATGCAAACATCCCAAAGATAGCTTGCGTAACGAACAACTGTAACTCTTGCTCGGCAATGATACTTGCCAAATATATTTCTTCTTCGTTCATAATATTTTCCTTATATTTATTTAAAAAAATTGATAACGATTGTTATCCAATATACCCCCTCGCCTGAGAGGGTATATAAGTTAACAACAATTACTTCTTGGATAGTTCCTCCTCTGTTAAATCAGGATCGGTTACTATTTGTTTAATCATATCCGCTAACCAAAATACAGAACAATGAGGATTATCTTTATTAGCTTTGATTAAGATTTCTATTTCTTCAATCATCATTGCTTTATTGCTCATTGTTAGACTCCTTCAATAACAAGTCTGGTCTTTCCTCTATTTTCATTTCCAACTCTGACTCGTCATAGATTGAATAATCTGCCACACAGATTATGT
>Ga0208159_1000811_pt1 | contig 12156 bp, 30 predicted proteins | sample 9_EtaG_FD_184082 | JGI IMG/M metagenome (GOLD analysis project Ga0208159, IMG submission 184082) | Marine viral communities from the Subarctic Pacific Ocean - 9_ETSP_OMZ_AT15188 metaG (SPAdes) (version 2) | ecosystem: Environmental > Aquatic > Marine > Oceanic | place: Pacific Ocean | collected... | reverse complement strand
ACCCACACCCCCCAACGAATCACCTGAGAATCCATAGGGGCCCCAATGTCAAGCCCTAGATTACCCTTGACAACAAAAGAATCACCTTGTGCGGCATATATGTGACTCGTGTGGCACTCATGCAACTAACATAAGGATAACAACGGTTTACGCTTGACAACTAAAGTATTTCCTTGCGCTAGGGAGGCGATTCGGCAGCAATATATGCACTGCATACATACGTCAAACCACGCCATAACCTGTGTGCCCCAACGCAGAGTTCAGCGCCTAAGCCAATGCTACACAACAGAAAAGCACAAGCCCTCATGCAGCCCATATAAGCGCCACACAAGAGCATGTAAGTCTCACGCTATGTCCCCACCTACCAACACCTAGTCGCTACTGTGGCCCCTGTCATATGGCCTCCCCTGTTAGACTCATCACGAGTCCTCCTTAAGCATACGGCAGTAAGACTCGTGGCACTCCCGGCCTAGTCTAATTAGCACAGCGGCTTGGTCATATGTAAGCCCGTTGTGTTCTGCATACACGCCTACAGTCTGATAGTTATTGACGTAATCGCGATATACCTCGCGCAGTCTATCGAATTGCATTGCCTTACCCTTTCCTTTTGAGAGTCTTTAAAAGCTTGCCGGATAGGACGTGGGTTTTCCCGCAGTCGCTTTTCATAATATAGGTGACGTCGGAACCCTGACACTCAATAACCTTTTGAATATTGCCCGATCGCTCAACGCCTAGATTGCATTTATATTCGTGCGTTCCCATTGTCTCAACCTTTCCCATTTCCATTTAAGCTGGACTCTAGTTCAGCCATTAAAGCTTTCATTCTCGCCAATATCTGAATGGTATTTAACACTAGAGTCTTTCCTCCGTTATAGTCACAAGATGCGCTTCGACCTCAAACATGGACTCGCGCTCTTCTTCGGATACCGCATAGGGGCTATGGTCCACGCAATGCTGAACCCGGCGTTCAATTTCTTCATACATCCAATCCTGTGCCTCCCATTCGGTATCGAACGCAATCACGTCCGGGTCAGAGTCTAGGCTATCCTGTGCAACTGTCGCCACGGCCACACGCTCTAGCCCGCGCAATCTGCTTGCTAGTTCCTGCGCGGTCCAATCAACTGCAAAAGTGACAACTTGATAAAGGTCGAACCCTAAGCCGTTCTGATTGAAGTTCGGGCTTTCACCTGTGCAATCTTGATACGAGTCCACGGCTTTCCCAATAGCTTCCCGCCAATCGGAGTCGCCTAGCTTCTTTTCAATGTCGCAGTAATAAATCATGTCGGACCAGCTACCTGCTGCACAACTGGCAAGTTCCAACTGATTAGCGATTGATTCAATAGAGTCCCACTCGCATCCGTCCGTAAGTTCCTCCCAAATATAGTCTTCAATCGGCCCTGTGATAGCCATTGCTTCGGTAATGCGGGAAAGGTCAGTGATCGCTTTTAACATTGTTCTAGATTCCTTCTGATTTAAGCCGCTGCGGTATTAAACACGGCTACGTCATGGCCATTAGCCCGTGCCTTGTCGCAGAGTACGTTAGCCTCACGGAAGGTGAGATTCGTTGGGATACCTTCGATAAGGCAGGGTTCAAACAAGCTCTCGGCGTCAGACTCAGCTTGTGGGCGGTTAATAAGCGTATAGGTGTTCATGTGTTTTTCCTTCGTGTTTGGGTTAATTATTTAGCAGAGTTCAGCTTTTCAAGTATTAGCGCGCGCAGATAGAAAAGTTTCATATAGGATACGTCGCTAAAGTCTGGTGTATCATATTCGCAATCAAGCTTTGTCGCAAATATTGAGTCAGAAACAATAGTTTTTAGTGCGGACATTTCATCGTTGGTGAGTTCGAGATTTTGCATTGTTGTCTTTCCTTCGTGTTCCGTTGTTTCCGTTGATTCTTAATCTATAGAGATTCGCGGCATAAGCAAGCCCCCAAAAGCTAAAACTTTAAAAAACATCTCTGACCTATCCTATAGAATAGAATCGTGGGCGCGCGCTAATATAGAGACCTTACCGATTCTTAAAGTAACAAACTGTTTCATATATTGTAACATTTCGTGATTAGACATTAGATTTCTGCCAGCCTAAGCTTGTCACAAGTCGCAATAGCGCCACGGGGTGAAGGCCGATTCGGTCCCGCTCGCAAAAAACGGGGAGGTATGTCTAAACGAAAAGTTAAAACGAATCAACGCCTTTGGGCGAACAATGACTCACGAGTCACCCCCTACGTGGGAATTATAGAGTCACCCCCACGTGGGAATTATAGAGTTACCCCCTACGTGGGAATTATAGAGTTACCCCTACGTGGGAATTACGTATAAACATCTGATACCAAAGCAAAATAAATTGTGGTTTGAGTATCAAATGTCCTTGACTAACGAAAAGAATCACACTATAACTTATCTCAACGACAACGAAAGGAAAACCATCATGGCAACAGGCTTTAAATACTGCGCACGAGTAACCATCGGGGGCGGCGGATCATGGGCGCAGGCGAACACCAAAGAGGAAGCCGTCAAGAATCTGATCCACATTGCGCATGAAGACTGGCGCAGCCTGCTAGATATCAAGAAGGCTTGGAAGGCTGGGGAAATGCGGGTCGCCGTTTTTGAGGATGGCGGGACAGATAGCTGGGACGACGACACGTATCTGGAAACGTGGGACATAAACGGCCCAATCGATCAGTGATCAACCCTCAACACAAAGGAACTAACGAGATGGAAAGCAAGAACTGCCCTGTGTTTTTAGACACTGACAAAGACCTAGAGAAAAAGATCAAAGAGTGTGAACTAAAAGGTTCCGGGTACGCTATTGAAGTTACCGATGTAGCTGCCTACATTAAGTCTCTCAAAGAAACAACACAGAAATAAGGAACTAACACATGCCTATCCCAGTAGACGTAATGCTTAACATGAACCTGTACGTTGACTATCAAACACTAGAGCAGGAGTTGTTCGATGCTCTGTTCTTTGGCTAACCTAGTTGACGACCCCTGCGATGATGTAGTACACTGGTTACCACTACCAGAATCACCTAAGAAACAGAAGGAGACTAAAGATGACAATTCGTGACCACAAAGCTTCAACCGTGTATCAATACGCCAAAAGTGACCACCCTTGGGTGAATAACACTAAGCTTCAAGTTGTAGCTGAGGCTGCTGACGATATGGCTGAGGATTTGCACAAAAACAACCTGTTTTATTCCTCTTGGCATAACTTGAAACCCTTTAAGGATGACCCTATGTACAACCTTGAAGTCCAGATATTCAGGACTCTAGCGGAAAACAACGGTGTTGACATTGAAGCTGCTTATGAAGTAGCGGCGCTAGGAGACTAAAGATGACTAAGAGATACACACGGGACGAAGTGGTCAACGCTGCGGCAGACGTTTACCCGGATAATCTTGCAGAACAATATGGAATGCTGAAGAGTATACTGTCACACGTTTTGATCTACGTTGAGGTGTATGACCCAAAGATGTTCCAAGAGATTGCATCCTTTGAGATGCTAGTGACAGAACGAATGAAAGCTGAGAAAGACAAAGGAGAAGACAAATGACCGACATGCCGGAGAAGATATGGGCAGACACAACCTGTGAGTGGTGGCTTATTGACGCTTCATGGCGTCCAGAAGACTTAGACGGCCTTGTTTCCTACATCCGCGAAGACGTGGCCGAGGCCCGCATAGCAGCCGCCCGCGCAGAGGCGCTTGAGGAAGCGGCGACGCTAGCAGATGCCCGCCACCACGTTTGGATTTCTTCAAAAAGTCGAAACCCCGCAGACTATGCGTCGCCGTACTCAATCATCGCCGCCGCCATCCGCGACCTAGCTGAGAAGGGGGAAGGGTGATGGAGTGGCAACCTATCGAAACCGCGCCGAAAGATGATGCCCTTCTAGTTTGCGGCACAAGACAAGGCTGGGAGCACTGCGGCCCACATATCGTCTGCGCGAGGCGGGACAGTTGGACAGGCCGTTGGTCAATATATGGCGCTGCCCCCAGCCGACACAGCCCGCAATGGTTGGATACAATTGACCCCACCCACTGGATGCCCCTACCCGCCCCACCCGCTGAGAAGGGAGAAGACAAATGACTAAGACAGTGACATATCAGAGCGACGAAATCGAAGTTACTTTCTGCTCGGCAGGGACCATAGAAGACTACGGTGTTCCTAATAGCCCTAGCTCTTGGGTTCCTTCGGACATCGAGGTTTACAACCTGCACATTCTAGGGGAGGCGGTAGAGTTCAAGAGCCTACCAAAGAATCTACAAGAGGCTATCCTTTCTTTGTCTGAAGACTTTATGGAGTGCGAGTGGGAATAAACTTGACACCAGAGTAGAATCACCTTATACCTAAGTCATACCAGATAGGAGACTAACAATGCTTACTAAAGAAACTGTACGTGACGCCTTGGAAATCATCGGCAACAAGTTCTTTACTGTAGAGTTCGTAGTAGCTGACGGTAGTACACGGGTCTACAACGGTCGTATCAACGTCAAGAAGGGCCTTAAGAATAACGAGCGGTCTGAGATTGTACGCAAGGCTTTCCAAGCTAACGGTGTTGTGCCTATCAAGATTGACGGTGAGAAGTACAAGGCTTTCAAGCTAGACCGTGTGTTGTCCATCAAGAGTATGGGGCAGGAGTGGACAGTATAATGACACCTAATCTATCAGCAGAGTTGTACCAGCAAGGCTTCTTGACTAAGAAGGAGGCACTGTGGTACTACGGTAAAGACGGACGGCCAGTACCTAATGTATCTGCTATGTTCGATGAAAATGGCGAACCTAATTTTTAAGGAGGATAACACATGACCGACACACCAACTGCACAGGAGAATGGCTGATGCCGGTTCTGGTATTTAACAACGCCGACGCCACGCCAAAAACTCAGCGTTTGGAGTGCTCTTTGGAAAGCGTCCCTTTGATTATGGCGTGGTACGGGGATTATTTTTCAGGTGATCGGTACACCGTAGCTTTGGACGGTCGCAACGTGCCTATGGATATTAACGGAGAACCCCTCCATCTCAGCGAATTGGATAAATACTATGACTAAACTAACCCCCCTACTCTTTGCAGTTCTCTCTACTTGCGCGGTGGCAACAGCCGATGCACGACCTGCACTAGACGGCTCCTTTGATGGTCCTACGGTGATCCGCAATGGGGAGTGGTATGTTCCTTCGGGTAAAGTCTATGACCGTGGAACACCTAAGAATGAGGAAGACTATATCCCAAGGTGGAAGCGCGAGTGTGGTGAAGGTATCTCTCTTTATAACTGCCGTAAGAAGGAGGAAAACTGATGGACCCACTAACCTGCCTAGCAGTAGCAATCTTCTTTGAAGCCAGAGGTGAACCCTACGAAGGGAAAGAGGCAGTAGCTAATGTCATCATTAACCGAGTGGAAGACAGACGTTACCCTAACTCGGTTTGTGGTGTGGTGAGCGAACATAAAGCCTTTAGCTATACTCACGATGGCCTACACGACGACCCTACGAGGCACAAGGGGCATCAAGACAAGATCGCATGGGTACAGTCTCAAGAGGTGGCTAATGACGCTCTACAGGGCACCCTTCTAGGCATCACCAGCACGCACTACCATACAACAAATGTCTTGCCTTTCTGGGCTGAACATTATAAAGTAGACGGTAAGGTAGGGAATCACCTATTCTACACTAACGACACACCATACAAGTGAGGAGGTATGATATGATTGAGTACACAGTAAAAGTTCAGGCTAACGGCGATAAGTTTTGGTACTTGGACGGTAAGCGACACCGTGAAGATGGGCCTGCTGTAGAGTATGCTGATGGCGATAAGTATTGGTACTTGGACGATAAGCTACACCGTGAAGATGGGCCTGCTGTAGAGTATGCTGATGGCACTAAGTGGTGGTACTTGGACGGTAAGCGACACCGTGAAGATGGACCTGCTATAGAGCGGGCTAACGGTCCTAAGTCTTGGTGGTTGAACGGTAAGCTAGTGACTGAAGAAGAACACAAGAGGCTCACCTCTAAGGCTACTTGTGAAGGTAAAGTAGTAGAGATTGATGGTATTAAGTACGAACTGAAGGAGGTATGATATGATTGAGTACACAGTAAAAGTTCAGGCTAATGGCGATAAGTATTGGTACTTAAACGGTAAGCGACATCGTGAAGATGGTCCATCTGCGGAGTATGCTGATGGTGAGAAGAGGTGGTTCTTGAAGGGTAAGCTACACCGTGAAGATGGTCCTGCTGTAGAGTATGCTAACGGCACTAAGCTTTGGTACTTGAACGGTAAGCTAGTGACTGAAGAAGAACACAAGAATCTCACCTCTAAGGCTACTTGTGAAGGTAAAGTAGTAGAGATTGATGGTATTAAGTACGAACTGAAGGAGGTATGACGCAATGAAACAGCAGGAAATAGAGCGAGACTATTGGGTAGAGGTCGGTGATTATACCGTAGGAGCGGACTTGTACGCACAAGGTACGTGGGAAATTGACCCGGAAGGCTTTTTGGTAGCAGACGAAGACCCTGTGTTCTACAAGTATGCTTGGTTCTATAAAGGGGAACCTTGTGAGGTCATCCCTTCTGACCCTGACGAATCCTCTTTTGTACCGCTAATCCTTAACAACATCTACTGGAACGAGGTAAACAAATGAACATCTACTACATGGGCGCTAACCTGAATGACTCTGAGTTTCCTATTGTTGTCTGGAACACACGAGTAGCCCGTAACATCAAGGGCGCAACTCAATGCCCACAAGGGGAATACGAGAGTAAGATGGAACGCTGGGGTGAACCAGAGGGTATGAACTTGGGGGCCGACGCTTGGGCTGGTAAGGTTAACAATACCGACAAAGACCGCCGAGACAGTTTCCCTAAGCTGACAAACTTTGAAAACCTTAGCAATAAGTATTACGATTACAATATGGAACCGCAAGAATGAACCCTGAGTGGATTGAAACTCTGTCTAAGAAGTCTGCAAGCAAATACCGCAACACAAGCCACTACGACGACCTTATCTCTGAGGGTGTTCTTGCGGCATACGAGGAGTACAAACTGAACCCTGCGGTAACTGAACAAAGGTTGTATCAGGTTATCAATTTCTCACAGTGGAAGTTCCTGAACGTAGATTCTTTACCTGTTTACATGCCAGAGAAACTTGTGCGTATGGCAAAGGGTATGGGGTCAGAAGGTGTAGACACTAACTACACAGATGAAAACCTAGAGTGGGCTAAAGTTATCTTGGCTCAAGGTCAGTTCAGGTCTGAGTACCACGATACCGACCATACATCTAACCAAGAGGAAGAACTGTCTAAGGAAGACTTGCTTGAGAAAATCTGGGAAGCCGCCAGTGATTGTCTTTTAGAGGATGAGTACAGGTTGTTCTACGCACACTTTGAGACAGGTCTGGACGGTAAATCTTTAGGGGACATGACAGGGGTATCCAAGCAAGCTATGAGCAAAAAGCTTAAGGCAATCAACCAGAAGGTCCAAAAGCACGTTGTGAATAAAAAGTGGGAGTTGTAACATTACGTGAATTTACCCTTCTGAAATGTGCCACTATATATAAGTGCGAAAGGACAACATAAGTATAAACTTAAGTTTCTACTATCTTGTTAATCTTAATAAGAATAAGAACTTAAGTAAAACATAAGTATAACTTAAGGAGGACATAATGACTAACATCATGGGTCCGTGTCCCTTTGCTGGTTGCGGTTCATCTGATGCGTTCAGCTGGGAAAATGAGAAGCGAGTGGGTAAGTGCTTTAGTTGTGAAGAGAGTTACCCGCATAAAGGTATGGTGTGTGAATCTTGGGCGGCTGAGAGGTATCCCTTAAAGAACGATAGGAAGCAAATGGACGATATGGCTCTACGGTCAAGTAACAACGGCATGGCTACGGTAGTAGACACCACCAGCTCTGACGGTTTGGAATACAGGCCCTACCGTGGCATTAGTGCATCAACGATGGAGTTCTTCAAGGTCAAGACTAATGACCACAAGCAAGTGTACCCTTACCCTAACGGCACTAACAAGGTGCGGGTGCTTCCTAAAGACTTCAGTAAGAACGCAGGGTTCAAAGCTGACAGTCTGTTCGGTAGTAACTTGTTCCCTGTGAACTCCTCCAAGATGATTACAGTATGTGAGGGTGAACTAGATGCTATGAGCGCCCATCAGATGCTATCTGGCGGCGGCTACACTAACCCTGTGGTGTCCCTACCCTCAGCAAGCCCTAACGGTAAGCTGTGGGGCAACGTGACGGCTTACTTGGATACTTACGAGAAGATCATTCTTTCGGTAGACAATGATGACAAAGGACGTGAGGTAGCAGAGGTTCTGTTCGACCTGTTCCCTTCTAAGGTATTCATCATGGATCACGGCGTTCATAAGGACGCTAATGACTTCCTGACGGCCAACCAAGGGCGAGCATACAAAAGTGCTTGGTGGGGTGCCAAGAAGTATAGCCCGGCAGGCTTCACGGCAGGGGCAGAGGAGTGGCTTAAGGCTGTACATGAGGAGACGCCTTATGAGTACACACCTACGTTCTCTGATGGCCTTAACGACACTATCCGTGGCTGGGTAAAGGGTGGTATCACGGTAGTTAAAGCGCCTCCGGGTACTGGTAAGACTTCTGTGTTCCGTGCAGCCCAACATGATCTGGTGGTGAACAAAGGTATGCGTGTGGGTGTCCTGCACATGGAGGAGATGAAGAGTACAACAGCACGGGGTATGGCAACGTACCACTTAGGTAAGAATGTGAATACCGCAGAGGACCAAGAGTTCTACGGTGTCACTAATGAACAGCTTGACATTGCTATCTCTGAGGTAGTAGAGGATAACAAGTTCGTTGCCTTTGAGGTCAACCCGCAAGACCCTATTGAGGACACACTAAAGCAGGCCAAGTATGCAGTGACAGTTTACGGGTGTGACTACCTTTTTGTTGACCACTTGCAGCGCCTAGCGTACCTCTCTGGTGTTGATGGTGCTACGGCTGCTCTAACGGAGTTGGGTGTACGGTTGGTTGAGTTCTCTAAGCGGCGTAACGTAGGGATCATCTGTATCTCTCACGTCAATGACGATGGTAAGACTAAGTACGCTAAGTCAATCGAAGAGGAAGCTATTATGCTAATCGAACTGAAACGAGATATGAAAGCTGAGGGTGATGACGCTAACTACACTGCCGTAGAGGTCACTAAGAACCGTCCGTACTCACGTCTAGGGGAGTCTGGTCGTCTGCACTATAACCCTGAGACTACGCTTGTGAAAGGAGTTTAGGTATGACACCTATGAAGGCTATCAGGGCCAAGTGTCTTGACTGCAACTACACAGCTAACGAAGTAAGACTTTGCCCCTGTACGGACTGCGCCCTGTGGCCCTTTCGTCTGGGTAAGAACCCTAACATTAAACCTAGGAACTTGACTGACGAACAGCGTAAGGCCGCAGCGGAGAGGCTTAAGAGTGCTAGAAAAGGAGTTTAGGTATGAAGATTGAGATTTGTGATGAAAAAGTGGACCGTATTGTAGCTGACTTCCTAAAGCTGCACATCGGTTACTACGAGCAACCAAACTTTGACCCCCACGAAACTAACGACAACAAGGCACATTTGCTTTCGGCCCTGTATCGCACTCTTGAGTATTGCACTACTCCGGGTGAGTATAAAGGTTTTGTAGAGGAGACTAAGGGTGCTAGAAACAGTCTTTGACATAGAAACTAACGGCTTACTAGATGTAGTTGATCGGTTACACGTAGTAAGTTACAAAGATGAAACAATGCGTGAACCAGAGTCTATCTATGACTACGGCGACATTCAGGAGTTCTTCAAGCAAGACCGTATCTTCATTGGGCATCACATCGTAGGGTATGACTTCCCAGCACTAGCTAAGGTGTTTCAGGTGTCTAAACCTAAGCGTCTGGTGGATACCTACCCTCTGTCAGTTACTCTTATGCCTAACCGTAGTAGTTACGGTCTGGAAGGCTTCGGTGAGGGCTACGGTGTACCTAAGCCTGTGGTTGAGGATTGGGAGAACCTGACCAGAGAAGACTACACGTTTCGTTGCGAGAGTGACGTTAAGATCAACTGGTGTCTCTGGGAAGACTTGAGGCGCAAACTAGGGGAGTTGTATTGATGACTAAGTATGTGTATGTAGTAGAGGATTACGACAGGTGGGGGTATTACCAGTGTAATATAGGTAAAGTGTTCTACAAAAAGGAACTTGCTGATGCATTGCGAGAAGAACTTGGGGAATTTGCAGTTGTTTTTAAGTGTGAGCTTGTAGGTACGGATGCTGATGAAACCTTATAAGGAGTTGTATGGATGACTGTTAAAGACTTACTTGATAAACTGGAAGGGTTTCCTGAAGACCTAGAGATATGTTTTTATACAAAAACCTCCGGAGAGTTTTCCGATTTATATGTCTATTTCGATGAGACAATTGCAGAGGAGGGTTGGGAAGATGTACTGTTGATCCTTGAGGGAAAACTTTAATGAAACCTCTAAGTGATGACGCATGGCGCTACATTGAGTATCTTAACTTCAAGATGCAATGTGCCGCAGATCAGGAGAGACTAAAGTGGAAGGTTGATGTACCTAAAGCTGAAGCTCTGTTGGAAACACTAGAAACTATTGAGAAGGAGAAACATGCAGAATTAGTAAAGGCTATGCCTAAGAAGACTATCCTAAAGGCTGTCAACCGACCCAAGGTTATGTACAAGAAGGATGGCACACTGTCCTCTCATGGGGCTACCTTTGAGGAGAAGCGTAAAGCTAACTGCCAGCCAGAAGATGTACAAACCTTTAACGTCATTGATGGCTATGAGGATGGGAAACCTTCAAGTCATGCGCAAGTAAAAGACTGGCTTTTCTCTATGGGTTGGAAGCCTGCCAGCTTTAAGTACGATAGAAACCCTGACGGCTCTGAAAAGAAGGTGCCTCAAGTGCGGGTGGAAGATGAAGATAGGAATAAGGTGCTGTGTCCGTCCGTACTTTTGCTTGCAGAAGAGTACCCAGATGTCAAGGTTCTTGAGGGCTTGTCTATTGTTCAGCATCGTATCGGTGTAGTCAAAAGTTTCCTCAAGGCACTAGACAGTGAAGGCTACGTGTTTGCTGGTGTACATGGTCTGACGAACACTTTGCGGTTCAAGCATGTGAAGCCTTTGGCTAACCTGCCGGGTGTCGATAAGGCTTACGGTGAGGACATACGGGGTCTACTGATTGCACCTGAAGATTATGTACTTTGTGGGGCCGATATGGACAGCTTGGAACAGAACACCAAGATGCATTATATGACGCCATATGACCCCGAGTATGTAGCCACACAGCAAACAGAAGGTTTTGATGCACACCTTGACCTAGCTAAGTTTGCCGGGGCTGTAACCGATGAACAGATTGAGGAACACAAAAGAACAGGTAGTTTGAAGTCAGTACGAAAGGCATACAAGGTAACGAACTACAGTTCAACCTATGGCATCAAACCTCTGGGTTTATCTCGCAGGGGTGGCTTCTCAGTTAAGGATGCAGAGGAACTACTGGACGCCTTCTGGAAGCGTAACTGGTCTCTTGAGGCTATCGCTAAGGATACTAAAACTAAGAAGACTAGGGATGGTCAGATGTGGCTCTATAACCCTGTGTCGAAGTTCTGGTACTCTTTGCGGCATGACAAGGATAAGTTCTCTACGCTGAACCAGAGTACAGGCGTCTACTGCTTTGACACTTGGTTAGGTTACTGTATTAAGATGGGGTTGTCTGCTATAGGTCAGTTCCATGACGAGGCTATATTCTTGGTTAAGCGTGGGGATGAACCTAAGACATCTGATGCGGTTTACTTAGCTATGGACAAGACTAACGATAAGCTGAAGCTAAACGTAACACTATCAACCGCCCCTGAGTTTGGGGACAACTATTCTGAAATTCACTGAGGAAGTATGATATGATTGAGTACACAGTAAAAGTTTTGACTAACGGCGATAAGTCTTGGTACTTGGACGGTAAGCGACACCGTGAAGATGGGCCTGCTGTAGAGTGGGCGGATGGTTATAAGTCTTGGTGGTTGAACGGTAAGCTACACCGTGAAGATGGGCCAGCTATAGAGCGGGCTGATGGCACTAAGGAGTGGTACTTGAACGGTAAGCTACACCGAGAAGATGGGCCTGCTGTAGAGTGGGCGGATGGCACTAAGTATT
>Ga0208159_1000810_pt1 | contig 12160 bp, 21 predicted proteins | sample 9_EtaG_FD_184082 | JGI IMG/M metagenome (GOLD analysis project Ga0208159, IMG submission 184082) | Marine viral communities from the Subarctic Pacific Ocean - 9_ETSP_OMZ_AT15188 metaG (SPAdes) (version 2) | ecosystem: Environmental > Aquatic > Marine > Oceanic | place: Pacific Ocean | collected... | reverse complement strand
AGTTACGCCTGACACTTACGCAGCTGAGACCAGCTGGGATCTAGTCACAATCCCAGACGGTGAAGTGGTTGCTGAGGGGTCAGGCTATTCTATTGTAGGCGCTCCCGTTGTAGAGGCTGTGTGCCTACCTGTTGGTTCGGAGTTCAGGGTGGACGTGTACGACAGCTTCGGTGATGGCATGTGTGGTAGCTGCTACGGGGGTGTTGACGGCAACTTGCTTGTATCTAGCCTCTGTGGAGAGACACTGTACTACGTTGGTGATACCACTCAATACGAAGTAGTATCAAGTGATACTATCATGATCGACCCATGTTTCCCTCCCGTTCCTCAGGGGTGTACCGACTCATGGTTTACTGAGTACGATCCCAGCGCCGTGATCGACGACGGCAGTTGCCAGACAGAAGTAATCTTGGGATGCACTGATCCTCAGGCAATTAACTTCAACGATGACGCCAACACACTGGAGACAGAAGACAACTGTGACTTTACTCTGACACTTACAGACGGAGCAGGGGATGGATGGTTCGGTAGCTGGGTTGGCGTTCAGCAGGGCGACGAGATCTGGGGACCGTTTACCATGTACCCTAGCGACGAGTTTGAGAAAGAGATTCAGATCCCTCTGTACTCTGGCGAGACAGTCAGGGTCATGTTCTTCACGCAGGGTAACGCAGAAACCACAGCCTCTCAGTGCGGGTTCTACTTCGACGGACCCAGCGGAGTGTTTATGGAGGGCGGAACCAACCCATGGTCTGACGCCATCAAGAAGTTCCCATTCAAGTACGAGGGTGTCCCTGTGTGTGGGGACTTCTGCGTGGAGGGTATCGTGGGATGCACGCTCAGCTTCGCCTGTGACTACAACCCAGAGGCAAACGTAGATGGAGACTGCACCTTCCCGATCGAGTACTACGGGTGCGACAACGAGTGCATCAACGACGCCGACGGCGACGGGGTGTGTGACGAACTCGAAGTCGCGGGATGCCAGGACCCAACAGCGTACAACTACAACGAGGCGGCTACCGATCCAGCAGATTGCGAGGAGGTTGTGTTCGGATGCACTGACCCAACCATGTTCAACTACAACGAGCTGGCTAACACGGAGAACAACAGCTGCATCTCGTACATCTACGGATGCATGGACCCCGAAGCCATCAACTATGATGAGGGTGCCAACACAGAGCTAGACGACTCTTGCATCGCTGCAGTTTCTGGGTGCATGGACCTTGACGCTGCCAACTACAACTCTGCCGCCAACGTCCCAGTTAATGAGGACTGCCTCTACGATGCGGGGTGTATCACTGGGCCTGGTGAACCGTACTGGGCCAACGATTTCTGCTACTCATGGGTGATCGAGGTTGACCCCTACTGCTGCGAGGTGGGGTGGGATGCGGTGTGCATTGAGATGTACGAATACTGTAGTCAGGGTGTGACCAACATTGAGGACATGGGCTATACCCTCGTTCAGTTATGGCCCAACCCGACTAGAGATGTCATCAACTTTCAGGCACCTGTCGGAGCATTTGCAGACGTTTACAGCGCCTCTGGTCAGATCGTAGTATCTGGCACTACATCAGGGCAGATCGATCTTAGATCGCTCCCTAAGGGCGTATACGAGGTTGTCGTAAATTACAAGGGAAGGATTGTCGTAGAAAGAATCGTCAAGCAATGAGACACATCGCAACCATACTGCTTCTTTTGTTGAGCTTCAATGTCTCAGCACAGGCAGTAAAGAAAGCGCTCAAATTTGCTACATTCTACACTGCCTTCAGCGGAGGTAACTCGCTGTCAGACAGAGAGGTATTCTCTGTAGCTAGCGGACTGCAGACAGACGTGGTCGAGACTCCGTTTGACTTTGCCTTTACAGCAGGGGTGCGAAAGATCGCACGCTTTGGGTACGAGAACAGAGCCAACACATTCTACAACGGAACAGAGAAGTCTTACGGGGATGCGGCTACCATCGGCAAGGTGAGTGGCTTTGAGTTCTTGTTCGAGGGAGACTACAGGAGGCAGCAGGGTGTCAACTACTTGGACCAGGATTACTTCCTGAGATATGTGGCTGACAAGTGGATCACTAAGGTTGAGTTCTTGCAGGATGGGTTCGCTGACGTGAGATACTTCGAGGCATCTCAGAGAGGTAGAGCTAAGCTTGGCAAGCTATCTCTCAATGCTGGGATTATGCAGCGTCTCTCAGAGCCATACGGATACGATCCTCTGAGCGAGTGGTTGCTGGACAACAATCAACTTCACTTCACTTCACTCGCTCTGCAGGAGGGGTATGACATTGACGTCAACACGGGTGAGTTCTTTAGCCCTGATGGTTTGCTCGTGGCTAGCAGCTACGAGGTGTGGGAGGAAGTCGTTGTACCTCAGGCACTTGAGGATTACGTAGACAAGAAGAGAGGTGAGCTATCGAACCAATGGGTACACTCAGTTGTTGTAGGCTTTGACTACTATCACTTTACCAAGGACTTCTGGGTACATACCTGGGGGAATGTAATCCCGTATCACTTAGACACTGACGGTCAGTACTCTTACCACAGGTTTGTCAACAGCGGTCAGTGGTTGGATTATTCTGGCGGCCTTATCTTTGGCAAAAGATTTAATAAGAGTTTCGGTGTATTCGCAGAGGGGAAATATCACAAGTACTGGGATCGGTCATGGCATGACTTCTCGCTGGGGATCAACTATGTAATAATTTGATATGGCTCAGCAGATAGGGGAGGACACTAAGATTACGCTAGACCTAAAGACAATAGGTATGGCGGCAGCGGGGATTGGAACAATCGTGGCCATGTGGTTTGCGCTGCAAGCAGACATTGCAGAAGCTAAGGAACTGCCAGCTCCACTGGCGCCAGACATCACGCGCATGGAGTTTGACATGAAGGACCAGCTAGTCCGTCAGACAATCATGAGCACACAAGAGGATATCACAGAGATCAAGGAGGATATCAAACGAATTGAAGAAAAAATAGACCAACTGAAATGATAAATGAAAGCAACACTAACCCTGTTTGCATTCTCTGCGTTCTTCTTGGCGGCCACTTATGTGGACGTTGCGGAGGATAAAGGAGTCTGCCAGTCAGGGGTATGCGTCGTAGAGTTTAACGCCTCGTTCAACTCAAGCAACAGCGTGCCCTGGATCGAAAGCCTTAGCGACTGCGAGACATCTCGTGTAGACATCGCGTCTAACCCCTCGCTGCAGTCGGAGCACAAGATCGTTGTGGTCCCTACCATCGTAGTATTTAACGAGGGAGAAGAGGTCAAGAGATTTCAAGCCAACATCATGATGACGCTTGAGGCCAGCAAAGATGATGTACAGGAAGCAGTAGACGAGGTGCTGATGAGCGACTTTTAATCGCTCTGTTTCTTCAACAGGTCGTAGGTCTGACAATCAATCTGTCTGATAGGCTCAATGAAGTTCTCGTCGCAGTATTCGTTGATCCGCTTCTTCTCCTCGGGTGTGTTGTTTATGCAGGTGTGCTGCGCCTGATAGCTAGCGTTCTGTTGGAGGAGCTTGTCGATTTTCATCTTGATCTTCTTGTGCCTATTTGTTTTCATGGACCAATAAAGATACTCAATATCTTTGGTCGTATTCCCACACCCTGTACGACATTAAGTTCTTGATATCGTGTAGCTTGAGTATGGAGATGACATCCTGCCTGTCCTTGCGGGTGTACTTTTTTAGGTAGGCATCCTTCTTGTGAGACACAGCCTCATCTCTCACGTGCTTCTCACAAAAAAAGGCGAGCTCGTGACGATCAACGATCGAGAACCCACCTTCTTCTGGCATGTCAAATGCGATAATGCTTGCACCCCCATACATCCATCCAGGGTTGCCTGCTACATTCTTAAACTCTACCCATATCTCATCTGGCAGATTGTTACCCTTCACATCCACTCCCCACTTCTGACCTTCGCTAGACATAGCTAGCCAATAATCAATGTGGTCGTGTCTATCTTCAGTATGGCTTGACTTAGTTACAAGCAGTCCTTTATTGCGGGCTGCCCTGACGAACCTAATTTCAGCCATGCGTCCTGTTGCATTGCTGTACTGCCTCCGCTTACTCGACTGCATCTCTGTACTCAGAGGTTGCAGACCTGATCGTATCGACCTCGTGGTTCAGCCACTCCCTAAAGTCCCTGATCACAGACTCGATGGTTTCTGAATCGTATATCGGTGTGCCATCCTCATGTACACTCTCGTACATCTCTGTGGTGGCCTGATGGATGCGGTCGCATGAATCAAACACCAATCTACTCAGTTCAGATAGCTCCATCTTCGATTGACTTTAGTATTTCTTGAATAGCTCGATCAACTTGAGAGCTGTTCTTCGCTAAAAATACAATGTAATCTGAGTCACATCCAACTAAAAACCTAAGAAAAAGTTTCCAGCGCATCGAGAAGTCGTGATGAGACGGTAGATAACCCTTGGTTTCTATGATCCACTTGTGATCTCTCCCCACAAAGTCAGGCTTATATGTGATAGGGAGCACGACGGACCCCGTTCGGTCCGCCATGTCCTTACCCTTTGCAGTCATCTTAAAGTACTTGTTCGGGAACCTGAACTTCTCCATGAGTTCAAACTGATGTTCCTCGTAGTCAAAGGCTAACCCGTATTCTTTCAGCTGGTCAGCGCAGTACTTCTCTATCGAGCTAGCATAACGTCCTAAATGTTTTTTCTTGGCTGAACGCCGCTTAGGAGTACGTGTTTTCTTCTTCACAAAATGAAGTTACCACACGAAATCTTAAATATCAATTAGCGGTGGATAAAAAGTCAGAGGCAAAGGGCATTGTCTTAGCCTGCTGAAATGTAATTGCCTTGAAGAGAGGGCGTTGTCCAAGCCATGAATGAAACCCTGTGTGTGATAAGTTCATGACCATACGATGCGGCTCCTCCAGTGGGGTAGGCCTACCGCCTGTCTCAACCTCACGCACCTTGCGTACATGTATCTCGCTCATCTTGCGTATGTTATGGTCAGGCGATTGAACCTTTCGGTGAATCGTAACGAAGCAATCCGCTCTGTTTACGAACTTTCCACCACCCTCTGTGTCCTCTGCATACGGCGCGATAGGCAATCCATCATCACCCTTACGTCGTTGCGCCTCGGTCACAGCGTGCATGTTCAACCACACAGCCACGTTGTTGGCCTTGCTGAATGTCAGGAACTCTGACGCTGCCTCGTAGTGATAGTCGTGTACACCGATCTTGCTGTTACCCATGTCCAGCTTGAGGCTGTTGTATGGGTCGACGAAGATGGCATCCACCTGCTGCTGCTTCATGACCTTCTCCATGAACACGATGATGTCGCTGTAGCTGTACACTGCGTTGTTACTGATAACCACGAAGTGATCCTGCACCCACTTGTACGCCTGCTTGCGCTCATGATAGTTCATGTCAGCAACCTTCTTGTCCATGGCGAACTGCATCAGGTTCATCTTGACCGATGCCGTGCGGTTCTCCGAGGAGTAGATGATCCACTTCCAGTCGTGACGGATAGCTGCGTTGGCTATCATGTACAGGGCGGTGGTTGTCTTGCCTACGTTGGAGTGCCCATTGATGATGACGAACTCACGCTTGTACCTGAAGTACTCATCAAGCTGTGCATCTCCAGTGTCAAGCCCGAGCTCAATCTTACCCTGCGAGTAGTCATCGATCCACCTGAAGTCATCGTCATCTGAAGAGATGAACGACATGTCTCCATCGTTGATGAGCATCTCACGCTTAGCCGTCTTCTCGTCATCGATAAGCTGCTTGATAGGCAGCACCTTGCCGTACTCAATACCGTCACGGATCGTTAGCTTGGCGTGTGACTCAGAGTCTATGTCACGCTTCACTATCTCCCTGAGCAATACCCGTACCGCCTCGTCTTCTTCGATGCGACCAGCTGAGATGTATCCGCCGCACAGCCGAGCCGCCTGAAGCAAGGCCTGATGCTTGGCACCATCCTCTGCCTGACGAATCATGCGAGCCGCTAAGTTAAGCCGCTGATAGTCAGTGTGATCGTATGCCTCGTTGGTCGGTGTCTGTGCAAGAGACTGCTCACTGTTCAGTGCTCCAAACTTCTTGCTCTCATCCTTGATGATGATGTCTGGGTCATGCGACTCGTAGCATGCACGAGATTCGTTGATGCCAGACTCGTCTACCTCAAGTCCATGTTGTCGCTCGAAGTAGTTGACCATCGCCCTGAAGTGGTCACGGTGTCTCTCAGGGTTTGTAATCTTGACGAGAGCCTTGACACCCTCCCCACTAGGAGATGTCCAGCACGAGTGTACAAAATCATCCGTGGCCAGGGACCTCTTGGTTGCCTCAACATCCACGTGATCAAAGTCGAGGACAATGAAACCCGAATGCTCAAACAGCGCATCGTCAGCACGAGACGAAAACTCCCCGCTGAAACAAACAACGGGGAGAGACTTCTTTTTTTCCTTCTTGCCAGATCTAACTTCATCAATCGTGGTAGACGACTTCCCATTCTGGATTCGTTGTAGTGCTGTCTGAAGAGGTACGTGATGGGGATTCTCCTTGTCGAAGACGTCTTTGAAAATCGTTACTTGCATTGTCCTTAGCAATCATGAGGAGGATAAGATAACCTGCCAGATCTTGCAACGTATCCTCCGTTGCGTCCACGAGACCTGCGTTCTTGATGCGCTTGAGCTTGTCGTCAATACGCATCTTGATGCCAGCGACGGCACCTGCTTCTGAGAAAACATTCAGCGGTTCGAGCGCTGAGTTTCCATACTTGTCGTTCTTCATGAGGAGCAAGTCCTCAAGCTCTTTGAGCTTCTGCTTGATTTGATTCTTTGTGCTCATCGATTGTTAGCGTTGAGTGTGATATAAACTTCTTGTCAAGTATCTCTCGGATGATGATCTGCTTCTCTGCCTTGGCATTCTTGCCGTATAACTCCAGGCCCAAGCGCCACATGGTCTTGGTGTCAAACCTTTTGATGTCATTCGGAGTGTCGAAGACGGATACTATCCACACGACACGCTCGTGTACAACCTTCCGTTTCTTGAAGGCGACACGAGCGGTCATGTAATAGATAGGAGCTCCTCCGTTAGAACGGGAGGTCACTTGTTTCAGATTGCGCTTGAGATTTCTTCTCGGCGCGTCGAGTCTTGGCAGCCTCGCTGTTCGGATCGAACACAGAGCAGCATGGCTTGCCGTTCTTTGACATGAAGAGCTTGAGGTATACGTTACCACCCTGCCCCTCGGCATTGCGGGTAGTGGTGTACTTCTCAAGCATCTCCTTGAGTTCGCTGTCCTTTAGTTTGACAGACCAAGATGAAAGGTTGTTCTCGTAGTAACGAGGTTCTTCGGTGTACCCAACGAGTACGGAGTCATAGCTTTGATCGCTCATGATATAAAAATTATTTAATTAGGAAAAAGATTTACGATGGTATAGTGTACGCAGAACAGAAGTGTTAAGCGCCACAGGATTTTAAATGTTTTACACGCGGTATTCAGCATAGTGCTGTTCAGATTTACGGTCGCCATCAAGCCACTTGTTAATGTTCTCGACAGCTTCATGGAACTTCATCTCACCCTTGAAGAGTGTTTCATCAGTACACTTGACGTCAGCGGGGTAGAAGGGATAGGCCTTCTCCTGCACAACCCAGTAGTAATCCTTGATGCCGAACACCTTGGTGTAGATGTAGGCCTGGATGTCGTAGCTGAAGCTGTTGACGTCGTACCTGAACTTGTCGACAGAACGAGATGACTTAGAGTCCACGATGAACTCCCCCTCACGGAGGCAGTCGAGGAAACCTTTGAGTGGTATCCCGTCAAGGTCCACATTGAACTCCACCTGAAACTTACCGCCTGCAAAACGCTTGTCGTACAGGCCGCAGTCCTTCAGGCGCTGGATCATCTCCTTGGCTTTCTTAACGTCCGCTTCTCCTGCCAAGATTTTGTCCGCGTTATCTGTCGTCTGTGCCGCCTCGGCACGCCATTCCTTGTATCGTTTGGTAGACCTAGGATTAGCGCCGCCAATAGAAGCGACGATGCTAGCATCATCGAGAGTGTAGTAGACATCTTTGAATTTTTCTGGTTCGAATAACAGTAGGTCGTACAGGGACCCGAAGTACAGGGCGTCTGATTCTTTCTTGAGCTGACCCCGCATGTACATCTCCCAGAGACGCATGTCTCCGAGTGCGTGCTTCAGCGATGAGTAAGAGAGGTGTGGCTTACCCACTGCCTCCTGTAATCTATCCCTCATTGTCTTGCCTTGAACCATTGCTCTACGAGTTTATCGATACCCATGTATCCATATTGATGTTTGAAGTGACTAGCTACAGCGGATCGCGCATCCCTGTTGGTCATGTGCTTGACCCGCTTGTAGTAGTCGTAAAGTATTTCTCTCTCGGCTTCGTGCCGCTTGTCAAGCATGTCGTCGATCTCCTTGCGGGATCTCAACGCACAAACTTTTGTAGCCCTGCGATTTGCTTTTCAGAGAGCTGGCTTCCGTACTTCTTCTTGATAGCACCAAAGGCTTTGGTCTTGTCGGTCTGCGACTTGATGTAACCTACTGCCTTGTCCATGATGTTCTCGACTGGCGCATCCAAAGCTTTACTAAGCTTCTGGACCTTAGGGTCGTCGACCATAGCTTGTTGCTTTGCGATTGCTTCTTCGACCTCATTAGCTGACGCAATAGACGTGTCGATTCCGATTCCAAGCATCGCAAGGGCACGACCGATGGCTGAGGTCTCGCAGTTCTCCACGAAACTAGTCTTGTTGATGCTGCTACCTGCCCGCTCCTCGTGTGCATGGCCGTTGGAAACGACACGACCCGATGTGTCTGCGATAGTGGCCTTACATACTGCGACCTCACCGTCAAGCACGGGGAACTCAGTTGCAACAGTCCAGTTTTTGTACTGCTCTTCTTGGCGAAAGAACTTGATGCGTTCGTTGACTTCAACGTACTGCTTGCCACGGATGTTCGTGGTCTTGAACTTGTAATTAGACATGAATTAAATTGATTTGATGTGTTCAAGTGGTGACAAATGTACTGACCGAACGCTTCTTATCCAAGCTTTCGATGAGCGCATTGCGTCTCTTTTGTAGTGATAGTATAGTAAGATTGATGTTATCAATCTCTGTCTCCATGCTTACGGCACCGCCAATCTGGTGGTTACTCCTTGGTAACAAGCGATGGCGTCGCGCGAATGTCTCGACAACATCCAACGCCTTGGCATAGTTGTGTCGGTACTGAGGTGAGCTGTTGTAGTATACATCATGTAGCTTCTCGCAATGCAGGGCGCTTGAGTGATCTCGTCTGCCGATCATGGTAGCGAGCTGCCTGCATGTGCCGTATGGACGAGCAGCATTAACTAGCGCCGCCCGCAACTCCACTTTACCTCGGAGCCTGCTTGATGGTTCTACATATTCACCCAGCTCATACTCGAAAGCGATTCGGATGTTGTCTAGAATCTGAGGGATGTCAACCCCCACAATTCTTGTGTTCTCTTTATTCATTGTACATAAAATTAGCTTCTTGTTGTAGGAATAGGTAGTGATGCATGGATTTCATGATGTCAATCATGCCTTTGTTGAGTGCTTCAATAAGACCTGACTGGTCAACCTTCATGGTCTGCTCAACACCGAGCTCATCGAGTGTTTGCTCTTGTGCTATGACAGTCCTGAAGTCGGACATCAGATTGTCTGAGACGGACTGTGTTGTACCTAGGAATGACTCGCAGACATACAGGGGGTTAATCTTGAGCCACCGCTCGAAGCTAAACTCATTGATGTCAGCCATGGCAAAGCCAAGTCCTGTTGCCTCGTAGTTGGTGGCCTCATCCCCCGTGCTCACCATCCACTCTATCACTTCCTCCTTTGTCATTGTGTAGTTTGTTTAGTTCGCGCTCCATAAGTCGTCTCCGAGCACGCTTGCTCTTGCTTTCTCCTGCACTGATGTTGCGAAGGAAACGTAGATACTTATCCATGCGTTGCGAGTTTTTGATTTATCATATCGTTTCATCTTGTAGTTTTAGTTTCATCTTGGCTTCCCAGTCACGGACCATGCAGTCAAGCATCATCTTGTCGTGTGAGGACGCGGTCGTTTCAAAGCGCCGCATCCTCTCCTCGATCTCTGCCCATTTGCGGTCAAGGTATTCGTCTGTCACAGGTTGTTTATGTCGAAGAACAATCGGTTGTCGTGAGTTCGATTGAAGTTGTACACGTCTTCAAGATTCCGAAGCATGTCTTGCTTACGGGCAGCACGCACAAACTTGTGAGGGTTTGATTTGACGGAAGAGTACATTCGCTTGATGTCGAACCCAGGTTGATTAGTCATGAGGGTTTGGATGCAGTGAACGAATGTGTCGGACATCACTTTTTCGTGGAAGGGAACGAACTTTAGACACTCATTGAAGACCTTTCGGATATGCTTTTCTTCTGATAAAAACTGCCAAGACCCATCGCTCAAGTTTGCCTTTTGTCCTGAGACTGATGAGTTTGCAAGGGAGCCCTGAGCTAATTTGGCCACCGTCCCTACGGGGACTGCATGAATAGCGTTAAGCTCAGCCCAAATGTCAAGCAACCTTTGGTAGTTTTTGTTGCCAAGAGTGGCCCAGCTTTTCACTCGGTCCAGCATGTTCCACTGCTTGCGCACTGTGTTTATGTCGATGATTCCTTTGAGTTCAACATTTCTGCGCTTTACTACGCATGGCACAGCTCTGCCAAGCCTTTTGTGCGCCAGGAATCGGTGCTGTCCATCAACAATAACCCATTTGCCATTCACTTTCATGGGGTTCACCTCTACTTCGTCGTGAAGGTTGTCCTCCTCAATAATTTTCATAAATCGTTTAACGTTTGACTCAACGATAAGGCGATTGCCATCCATAAATGCAAACTCGTCGTAGTCTTTTGTCTCAAAAAATCTCATAGTGTATTGTTTTTAAGGGTTTTAATTAGGATTCTGAATTGAATTTGTCAAGGACGTGCTTCTGATCGACCGTGAAGTACACCTTGTGTGGGTGGCCTGGCACGTTAGTGTTGTCGTGCATACTCTCGGACTCGTCATCCCATACCGACTCAACCCATGTGCCGTCGAGCTGATTGATGACGTAGTAAAGGTCTCCCTCTCGGAATGGGTAGGGGTTGTCCCTCTTGGCAAGCTTGCGCTTGAGCATAGCAATCTGGTCGTCACGAAGATTGACTCTCTCTTTAAGGCTGTCGTTACGCTCGCCCACCTCCACGTTCTCGTCGAGAAGCTTGTCGGCGTAGCCCTTCATCTGGTCGTACTTGTCGGTCATGACCTCAAGCTTCTTGAGGAGTGACTTTTCACGCCCTGTCTGTTCGTGCCATGCCTTGCTTGCCGCCTCCTGACGGAACTCCATCGACTCGATGGTTTGCTTGGCACGGCTGATGGCTGACTCGCAGTACCTAACTGCGGATTCGAGTTCGTTCTTGTTTTCTTGTACTGATGTCATTGGTTGTAGTTGTTGTATAGATATCCCGAAAGCATTAGTTGTTGGGTGATGGGGTTGGTGGCTCTCTTGAGGAGGGCTTTGACGCCCTTGTCCTCTGATGCAACGAGTGGGTCAACGCCACACTGTTCGCATACATACATGAAATCTTTTGCGTCCATTAGTTGTGATAGATTGATGAGAAGTGGTCGATGATACCTCTGCCGTATGCAGTGTGGAAGCCGTAGCTGTGGGTGTGCATCATTGGCTCGTTGGCCACCACAAACCTTAGCAAACTCCATTCGTCCAGGTCGAACATTGAGGCTGTCTCTTCGAGTGCCTCCAACATCATCTCGGTGTCGTGGCGGATAGCCTGTCCAAGGTCGATGCGTATGTAATCTCTGATGTCTTTCTCTGTCATGTGTTCTGTTCTTCGTGAATACTGATGATGTGCTCTGCCACCTGCTCTTCGATGCGGTCCACTACCTCGTCCACCTGATCAAAAGTGAACCCGTGGGTCTGACGTAGGTACTTCTGAAGTAGTTGGTATGCACTCTTGACGTGGGTGTCAAGGCTGTTGGCGTTGAAGCAGTCGCTGACTGCCACTCGGATGTCGAGGTCGGTTTGTGATTCGATAGTCATGATTCTTTGAGTTTCTTGGGGATTCGGAAAGCGTGCATGGTGTAGTCGTCGATGTCGATGAAGGCTTCGTTGCGGTAGTACACAGAGGAGATGAACTCGTTGAGTTGCTCAAG
>Ga0208159_1000809_pt1 | contig 12160 bp, 27 predicted proteins | sample 9_EtaG_FD_184082 | JGI IMG/M metagenome (GOLD analysis project Ga0208159, IMG submission 184082) | Marine viral communities from the Subarctic Pacific Ocean - 9_ETSP_OMZ_AT15188 metaG (SPAdes) (version 2) | ecosystem: Environmental > Aquatic > Marine > Oceanic | place: Pacific Ocean | collected... | reverse complement strand
CGCACATACATGTATATCTCCCCGTCAGGGGGGCGACCGTTAACATGTTAAGTAACTACCCAAAAAAATGGGCTATGGTTGTAACGCCATAGCCCTAGCAGTAGCCCCTATTTAAGGGCTACTAGTGTACCAAAGTTAGTACCGTATGTGTGCTTGGCTAAGTAGCTAAAGCTACCTATTAAAACTGCACCTAAAGCGTTTTGCCTACAACCGTTTTGGCTATTGGCATTTGCTAATATGCTACTGCCACTTAATTGGCTAATTTGTTGTATACTTGCCAAAGGCACTACCTTTGCTTGGCTAGGTACAACCATATTAACAAGTGTTGCATGTACCTTTGGGCAAGTAGTTTTGCCTTTAAGCTTTGTAATAGCTTGTTGGTTAACACCATTTACACAAGCCCATAATATAGCCCCAGCTACACTATTTTGTGCTTGTTGTGCTTTAAGCATTGGTTGCCAAAGTGTACCTTTAGCATTAACACCACCAAATAAAGTGCCATTAGCAGTAAAGGCATTTTTATTTAGCTGTAAGCCCCATTTATGTATGCCACCATTAGCATTTATAAATGCAACCATATTGGCTACTAAAGTGTGGGCGTTTTTTTGGTTTACTTGCCCTTGTAAACTTGTAGTAAAATTTAACATTTGTTAAACCCCTTTAAGTTAGTTAATGCATAATTGCCATTGTAGAATAGCAAATACAAAATACCTTGTAAACACTTAATTTACTTTTTTTACACTTTTTTTATTTTGTGTGGTATTTTTGCAACAGCTACCTTTTTTGATTTGTGATTGTGATTTACATATATGCCACGCTGTCATCATATGATTGAGCACGCGACAAGGTACAACAATCCATCAGGCAAATAATAATACTGCCATCAGGATTGCTACCACATATAACAATATCATTTACTTAGCTCGTGGTGCAAAGTTAATACCATAATAAAAGTGACTGCCATACCACATAGTATGAGTTGCCACTCCATTGTTAATATACACATAGCAAGAAAAGCTAGGGACAGTAGAACGCATACCCACGCTAGAATAAAATTAAATGTTTGCATTGTTAGCTCCTTATTTGTTTAAGTTATGTTTTTATTATTACTTGTGATTTGTATAGAGCAATAAAAAGATTGTCATGTCTGAACTGGCTGAATCAAATTGACTCCGCTCGACCAAACAAAAAAGAAGGAGGGCAGAGCCCCCCTGAATTAAACTAACTCAGTAAAAAGCTTTCCATCCATCCTGAACCTCAACGTATCCATCAGGAATCCATCTTCATACAAACTGTATTCCAACGCTTTTTTATCGGTGGGATAGCCATACGTTTTGTAAAAATCTATGTAGCCTTGGACATCTTCCATTACAAACTTCATTGCTTCCCATTTGGTCGCAAAATCTTTGCCTTGTCTTTGGTAGGCAAGTACGGATTGTCCAGGCTCTAGTTTACCTCTGCATATTGTAAATGTTTCTTGACTCATTGTTAACTCCTTAGGTTTTAATTAATTATTTAAATAGTATGGGGCATGATTTAAATAGAGCAATAACAAAAGTGTCGTACGATTTTTTCTTCTCGTCGTGAATCAATTGGAATCAAGTATATTACTGTATATGTGATGGTACATGTATATATGATTCAAATAGAATCCTCAATCCATCCATCCATCCTGTCCCGAGAACATTTGAGAAAATAAGACTTGCCATGCGTTTTGATCCATGTTGATCGGTCGCTTCGCATCGTACGAAAAGTCACCATCCATCAATCTCGCTCCAAGGTTCTTTCCATCAATAATTAATACGCTCTGGGAGGAAGGATGATGAACCAAGTTATAAACCCGACCTCCATGCTGAGTTCTTAAGGTCTGCCAAGCAATCTGCAAAGGTCTAAACGATGGGTAACTCTTGTCGTTTCTTGTTGTCAAAACCTTTAATTCAAACCAAGCTTCGTTCCCCTTATAACATCCACTCAGGTCAGGTATTCCAGTCGCCGTGTAGGATTCTAGCCTACTCCAGTGACACATTCCCTCAGTCTGTTTTTTAATTATGTTCCAAAATTTAGTTTCAGGTTTAATCATTTTGTTAGGTCTAAAAAAACCCCCAGTCCTAAAACTGGGGGCTGATGTTTATTGTTTTGGGATAACGTATAACTCTACGAAGTTTTTACCCCACGAAGTAGACTTAGCGGACTGTCCACCATTAAGAGCGTCAATTAAAGCGTGGAACGATCTTGCCTTAATTGATTTATGGTATTGATCTACCATAGCTAAGGTAAGAGGATCTTTACCTTGTTGACAATTAATTAACTGCCAGACGACCTTAGCACGGAGGGTGGATTTAGCAGTACCATTTTCCTCATATAAGGTTTTTTGTTTTTCCCACGGAAAAGGTAACTTGTCCTTGACGTTAACACCCTCAACAAGACGAACACCAACATTGTTGATATTACCCCCAGCATTCTGCTGAACAAATGCCGTAATATCGGCAACAGTAACACCCTCACGGGATTTGATACGCTCAGCTGATAAGCTTGTAATACCAGTGAATGTGATAGGCTTTTGAGGAGCCTTTACCTTTAAAGCTGATTTAGCCATTTTAATCTCCTTTCTACGAGATTTGTTGTTTAAGTTATGCTTATAGAGTACTACATGGGTTCGTCATTGTAAACACCTAATTGCTCATAATGAGTACTTTTTTTATCTGCTGATTATTTACTTTTTTGATTCAGATTCTACATGATTCACGAGTTGTGGGAACTCTTCTTGTATACGTTTTATTTCTTTCATAACTTCGTCTCTATCCATCTGGTCAATCTTTCCGTGGAGTATTTCTTTTCTATCTATATATAATCCAGCCGCCTGACCTCTAGCTTTTTCAGCCGCGACTGCTGACGCATAATTCTGGTTAGCCATCGCATCGTCTCGTATTTGTGATAGTTTACGAACGTGACTTTCAAAAGTAACTTCATACTTCTGTTGTAGTTCCATCTTTAATTGATGTATTCTATCTAGTATCTGTGGAAAGTCTCTTCCATTTAACATCTTACTAGCAATCGCATGAGCATTGGACTTTGCGTATCCTGCTTCCATCGCCGCCTCAGTCTGTGTTACCTCCTGAGTAGCGTAGATTTTACAAAACTTTTCTTGTTTGGGTGTCAATCCAAAACTTACTTTAGGATTAGCGACCACTTCTAGTTTAGGTCGGTGTGTTATTTTAGCTCTAGCCATATCTATATTATATAACTCTGCTTAATAGAAGCAACAAGTGAAATCTAATCGTCGCCGAAGAACTCCACTTGTTGTCGCGAAACGGAAATAATCGATATTAGATATCGTATATTATAATATCTGATTTTGTATTTCACTCTAATTTCATTTTAGTACTATATAGTAAAGTCTAATTTTAATTAGCAATGTCTTCATGTTCAGGGTACAAACCTCGCTTTTCATCAATGCGTTGTTGCTCTTTTTTGTACTCTGCTAATTTATTCATATGATCCGAGACCCTTTGTGCGTCGGTATACGAATTATGTTGGGTGACTGGTTTACCGTCAGCCACTACCACATAGACCCCATCGGGCATGGTTCTTACTTCATACTGCATTGGCTTCCTCCATTGATTTTATAACTTCTTCACTATAGCCCTCTTGTAGGAGAGTCGTTTTAGTTGTAAAATATATCATATGTTTATTATGACTGTACCCCATACCGAACCAAATTAGGTCTGCCCCCATGTTGACTGAGGGGTGCAAAACCATTTCTAGCTCGTAAGGATCGTCTATACCTTCTTCGTCAAGAGACTCAAGACATTTGATGAAATTTTTAACTTTCATTATTTTTCCTCCTATAGTAAAAAGTTATTAGTGATGGTTGCTAAACAAGAATCAAGACTGTGTGTGCAGTCGCAATACCAAACTTCTTTAACAGGTTTTGCTTTACCGATTTCTTTGTGAAAAAACTTTTCATATACAACCATAATAGATTCGGCACATGGCATCGGTTGTTGTGGCATACGAACAATAGTAAGTTCTTCCACATCACTAGGTGACCAAGTCCACACATTTTCATGTTGGCATATTGCTTGAGCCTCTGTAACTAAGACGCCCCCTGAAAAACACTTTGCTTTATTTTTGTATTCTGCAGAGTTGTAAAGCTCTGTAAAATATTTAGTAGCACGTTCAAACATGACTAACTCCTAAGATATTAAAGTTAAAATATACATATAGTGTACCCCATGATAGTTCATGAGGTAGCACTAACTTGTCGTTAAGAAGTTTTTTTGTAGAAGCTACTGCTTTTACGAACCAGATGCCATAACATATCATGTACAAACTGCTCACCTTGATTTAGCTCATCTACTTGAAGGTACATTGCCTCGCAAAGTTGTGTGTGACCATCGCACCAAGTATAAGTTAAAACAACTGCATCCATATCGGTATCAGCCAATATGTAAAAGCTATCTGTATCGCTACAATGAACCATATACTTACCAGACTTTGGATAGTTGCGAACCCCGAATGGACCGAGACCACAACGCTTACCTTCTGCATAAGCCCACACCTCAACGATATTTGCAAACCATTCATGGTAAGTAATATCCATTGTATCAAAAATATTAGTTTCTATTTGCATGGCTACTCCTTTCATAAAATTTAACCATATTTAATAATAACCCATGATATACCATGAGGTACCATTATTTTGTCTTTTGTTTTGTAGGATAAAAAAGGTTTTGTTGCCGATAGGCTTTTCTCATGGAGAAATAATGAGGGAATACTTTGTAGCACGAATCACACTTATAAATCAATGTGAACATAGAGTAGAAGAACTCGCCAAGAGTCGGGGGCGGAGCTCCACAACAATAACATCTTGGTACTTCATCTAATGTACAATGTAATAATGACTCACGATGAAATGGTTCAATCCGCTCTTCAGTCGTTGTAGTAAACATATTGTAGTTTGATTTACTGTTGTTTGTTTCTTGCAGTCTAGCTGACCGTATGTAAGGCTCTTGTTTCCTCTTTTGTTTTTTCTTTTTACGTTTTCTTTTGACTGGTGTTTCACCTTTACCATAATCAAACAGATGTTTTGCACGATACTTGAGTGGAGGCAGAGGAGTGGTGGTAAGTGTAGGAAGAGGCTCAACCGTAACCTCTTCCATCTTTATACCTTGAGCTTCGGCAAACTCCCTAAGGATATCATCAAGTTCGTCGTTTAGGGGCATTCGGTATCTACTATTTGTTCAATGTGGTCAGCAGTACATCCACAAGCGTGTAGTTTGCTAACTAATCTTATCTTAGCATTTTTCACATTGGTGACGCTCCTGCTATCTTTCCAACCATAATCTAAACTAATTTCATCACGGTATTCCTCAAGGGCTTGATCAATCTCATCTTGCCATAATTGTTTTACTTTACCCAAGGTCTTCCTCCTTTATGTAAATGCCATCAACTAATTTACCTTTACGTTCTTTAATATCGTTGAACGCTCTGTGTAAACATGTCCGTAAGCTAAGACCATTACGAACGGCTATATTAATCAATACAACTAATATATCACCAATAGCATCAGCAGTTTGATAGTTGGCTAATGGCTTTTCATTACGCAATGCTCTTGCTAACTCACCGACTTCTTCGGCGAGCTTTGCTAGTTGTGCCTGATCGGTGCTACCATCAATCAGATTTCTTTTGTGATGCCAATCAACAACGGCTTGATGCAGTTCTTTGAAGGTCATCCCCATATAATTAGGTATCGTCATATTCTTTAATCCTTTCCCCTAAACATTCTTTTATATATTCTACGACAACATCATCACTTGATTTATCAAATGTGTCATCGCCTAAATTGTCAACTAAGAACTGTGTAAAGCTATCACCTTCTATTTCATTTTTTTCATATAACTCAAGTAAATGATACATAAGGTCACGACCTTCTAACGCATCTAAATACGTTTCACCTTCTTGTGGTACACCCATATCAACGCTCCTTTAAGTAAAAGTGGATTAAGTGGTTAACGACTTGTTGCAAACTAATATCCATACCAGAATTATTGTGTATAATATCTTGTATATACTTTAGATCCTGGATAGTATCAGCTTGATTAATCATAACAAAGTTACGATTGGCTTGTTTTTCAACATAACTCTTAGCCATATAGACCTCCTTGTTGTTTGCTATACTTAATTATACCAAGTGATATTACCTGAGGTATTAAAAGAATATCCAAATGACAAATAACATTACGATAACCCAACAAATCATAAGCCCCTCTTTTTGTTTTCTTCATCTTCAATTAAAGTTAACCAATGGTCATAACTTTCTGCTACACCCTCAGGCATGTCGTGGTGACTTACTTCTTCCTTAGGTGAATCATTCCATTGTATCATAATACGAGTAGATACAATACGTCGTGGTTGTTGGTCGGTTCTACTACGATAACCGTTTGTTTTTGTGACTGACATTACTATTCCTTTCTATAATAGATTAATAAAAGTGTGAGTATGGTGTAGATTCGGGCATTAACCTTTTTTATCGAGGGGAACAAACCCATCAGCCTACCTGAGCTACATTACTAGTTCTCAGTACGATATTAAGGCGTCCACACACAAAGGCGTTTCATAACGGAGTAAATCTGGAAACTCCTTTGGGAGCCACTTTGCATGTGCATCCACACCATTGAACACGCTACTCACCGTCGTGTTTTTTGAAAGGAGCGTCCCCTCCTCCCGAAACTTTTATAACTGGTTTATGATAACCCCATGGAGCCGATGGCATCCATGGAACTAAATCAATTTGCACTTTATCATCATGAAGCTTTTGCACACGCTTCAGCTCAGGCACAACTTCAGCTATTGAGTTATGCCAATACTCCATATCCCCATCGGGATAGGTAACTTTAAAAGTATGCCTCATTGTTTTGCATCCTTCTTAAGTGTAGCCTCGGCAACTAATTTACCTTGCTGATATAAGGTTGGATCCTTCATATTAATGTACTCCATAAACATAGTACAGAACAAGTAATCCTCGGTAAGTACTTGAATTTTAGTACTTAATTCCATACACTCTTTTGCTAATGCGAGTGGACCATGTTGTAACCGAGTAGGTAAATGCTGACGTATTTTAACATCACCTTCTACTAACTGGTCTTCCTTAGGTGGTAATGGTTTGATTTGCATTGTTATCTCCTTTCTACGAGATGTTTACATTTAAATATTATTAATAGTAGCAAATGGATGCTTGAGTACAAGTTTAAAGTTGTCCATTTAATCTGTGCTGTTCCATAGTTCTTACAATGGTATGAACACGTTGACGTGACATATTATGCTCTGCACCTAACTTCGCAAGGGTCTTGTTTCCCTTCCAGTAGTCCTCGTATATCTGCAAGTTCCTATCTACTTTATTGTGTGAGTGAACACCAGACCTACCATCACGAATATACTTATGCAATTTAAACTTATCAATCCATCTACTAATAGTATTTATACGGACGCCATACTTTTTAGCTAACTCTGCTTTACTCTTGGGGTTTTTATCCCAAGCATTTTGTAAAACAAAATCGTAAAAGTCTTGCCATACTTCATCAGTCAGTTTTGTCATCATCTTGCTCCAATGTAAACTCATATATATCATCGTAGTCATTACCAACTGGTGTTCGTGTTGTCATACCTTCTTGGTTTTCCCAGTAGTCATCATCACGATCGTATGGGTGGCGTGGTTTATCAGCATCGGTTTTTTTAAACTGTACTACACGATTGTTAGTAGGCTTTTCATAAAACGATTGTATAAACCTCAAAGCATTTTCCATGCTGTCAGTTACATGTCTTTTCGCTCCAGTATCTAGTGGTCTTACATAACGTACAAGAAATTTACCGTTAAGGTCATAAATTTCAAAATTAGGCTCTAAGGGCTTCATAATATCCTTCCTCCATAAAAAAGGGTTTAGGTCGCTTTGTCCATTTGGCAAACCGACTTTTTTCATAATAGTAGTATTTGCGATAGGCTTTTACTACATCAGGGTTTTTGTACTCATCAGGCATGGCTTGGGGTGGATCAGTGATTACTCCAGGAGGGAGATAATCAAAACACTCATTACCAACTTCAAATAATACTTTTTCACAGTTGTGTGTTCTATCATACCTGAAAGTATACTCTTTACATAAAGCTAATCCAAACATAACCAACCAAAAGAAATTACCTTTAGTTCTGCCTCCCCATAAGGTACATGGATGCTTGGCATGAACTGGTAAGTAGGGTGGACTCATATACCTATGTGCGATAGTGCAAACCATCTGTGCAGTTTCCAACGGCATTTTGACAATGTGTTTATCACAATGATACTGAACACATTTGTCCATACTGTTATCAAGCATAAATATATTCATAGTGTAACCTGAATGGGTAGAGTGCGATCAGGTGGTAATGAAATACCGTAGAGCATAGCTTTGCCACCTTGCTCTTTGAGTTGGTCAACAAACTGTTGAGCCTTGTAACCTTCATTTAGGTTGAAGTGTGTTTTCTTATACTTACCTCTACCTAAAAACTCAGTAACCACATATTCTTGTATGTGGTCACGCAAGTACTCTTCATATACTTCAGCCATTTCTTGATTGATACTCATGTACCACCTCCTAGTTTAATTTCAGTAAACCTAGCAGGGACAACAATCTCTGCATTGCACTTGTTACAACATCTACCATCGTGTATTGGCATGGCATCATTACCTTGTGTCCAATATATTTCACCACTTTCGGTACGGTCTGGTTCTATTTGCTTGTGGCAAATACAACAATCAATAATTTGTAAATCCATAGTAAACCTCCTTTATTACAAATATGCTATATTATAAAGGCAGGACTTTAAAAATGTAAACACCTAAGTGTTCAAATAATTAATTTTAAATGTCTAAGCACTTGCCTGACTGGTTCAAAGTCGGAGAGTGAAGAGTAATTATCCATAAGATAGTTAACACCAGTCTGCATAATAAGTTTCATGCGAGGGTTACTATCATTAAGTTTATGACAGTACATGACTAACTCTAACATATCTGCCATTTTTAGTCTGTTTGTTTCACGTTCTGTTAACACAAAGTTTATACCTAGATCCTTAGCTACTTTGTCTTCTGCTTTTTTAAATGCCTTCTTTATCTCAGGGTATTCCCACTTAGCCGTCGCTGGGATATCACCTAATACTATCTCAGGTACGTCGTGGTAGAGGGCAGAAAGTAATAGACTCTTGGAGCAGTTATCCCATAGTTGATCTAATAAAACTACGACAGCATAAGAGTGAGCACCCACAGTTTGCCTCAATCCGCCAAGTGGTACTGTGTGATACCGATTAATAAATTGTGCATCATATATAGTTTCAATCTTATCATAATTAATTTGGTTGCTCACTGTGTCCACTACTTAATCCCCTCGTCCATGGTTTATCACTGAGTGTTTGTTTCGCCTCACCCCAACTGTTACCAAGCTCAACGTCTACTACACTTGGCACTTGTAGAGTTACACACTCCTCCATAATTTCTTGTATTTGTTTACATTGTTTTTCACTCGTTACACTTATGTCAAGTTCATCGTGTACTTGTATCATTGGTAATATTCCTTCTTTATGTAAAGCGACCATTGCTTGTTTGGTTTGATCTGCGGCTGAACCTTGTATAAGTTTGTTGAGGGCTTTATAAGTAAAACACCTTTTGATAGCTGGACCATGTTCAGCATACGCATCTTCGTATGATAGTGGTTTAAATGTTCCATACATGTTTGGTTCCCACTTATCAAACCTACACTTACGACCTAACAATGTTCGTATTACACCTTTCTTACTTGCTTTATTCATAGCAAAGGTAGCTAACTCTTGTACGAAAGGAACTTTGGCATGGTATTGTGCGAAGAGTTCTTGTGCATCTTCATACTCCAAACCTAACTGCTCTGCTAATTTATTCTTACCCATTCCATAAAACAGACCCAAGTTTATATCTTTTGCTTGTTTCCTAGGAACTCCAACAATATCTGCCGCGAGTTGATGGAAGTCAGTCATTTTATCTTTTGCATACTCAGCAACAAATTTTTGTGCTCCCGTAAAGTTCATCAATCCTGCGTAGTGAACAACTAGGCGAGGCTCTTGGCTACTATAATCAAATGCCCCCCACAACTCACCCTCTTCAGGTAAAAACAAACTACGTATCATTGGACCTATCTCAGCATTCCTTGCAGGAACTTGCTGAAGGTTAGGATTAGTATAACTAAATCTGCCAGTGACTGTGCCACCACCATCACTACGCAGAGGGTGAGCTTCGGCATATATTCTACCATTATGTTGGTGTTTGAGTATTGTATCAATAAATGTAGTTCTAGCTTTATTTAGTTCCCTTGCCCTAACGACTGCACGAGGTAACTCATGTTCATGGTTAGCTAGAAAGTTTTTAGTGAAGCTTGGTGCATCTATCTTTTGTGTTCTAGGATACTTCAGCCCAACTTCATCAAATGCTTTCGCAATAGACTGAGCCGCCCAGATATCAATATCCTGACCACCTACAGAAGCCAATACTTCTTGTTCTTGTTTTTCTAGCCTATCCTTTAACACTTCTGCTTTTTCTAAATCTACTCTAACTCCTTGTTTTCGCATAGCTAATACGACTTGGAGCACGTTAGTTTCTAGTGTAAATATATCATTAATATCTTCTTTAGCCATCTCAGTCTGAAATCGTTTCCATAACTTTAATGTTAAACTTGCATCTTGTTCTGCATAAGCACCAACAAAGTGAGCAGGAAGTTTCCACATCTCGCTTTTTGCATTGACTCCAAAAGACTGAGCGGCTTCATTAAGTTCTGTTTCGTTTTTGCGTTGACCTAGATAATCACGACCAAGTGCATTTAGAGCATAACTAAATCTATTTTCATCAAGTAGTGCTCCTACTATCATGGTATCAATAATTCTACCTTTTACTTCTATACCCTCTCGCCATAACCATCCAGCATCATACAAAGCATTGTGCATAATGTAATCACGTTCAACACTACATAAATCTTTTACCCATGCGAGTGTTTGTTTAGGGTCAAGGTTACCACCGTTCTGGTGTCGTATCGGGAAGTACCATGAGTCAGCTCCAGCAGATACTGCTACTCCTATAACTTCGCCATCTCCTCTAGCCCAACCACTACCGTGTGATAGTAAGTTAGGGTCTCTAGTTTCTAAGTCAATCGCTACTTCTTTTGCATGGGCTAAGTTAGGATAGCCATCTGGCATAACCCACTCAGTCGGTGGTGTGAACAACGGGAACTGCATCTTCTTTTACTCTCACTTTCATTGGTGTGCCACATCTCATACAGATGTTCCACTTGTTTTTTAATTTACGGAAAGTAGTTTCAATACGAACATTACATTCCTCACAAGAGGCTATTGCCTTTGTATCTAAGTTTACTTTGTTCATTTATCCTTTGTTCGCATATGTGCTTCTACTAATAATAAATAACGTCGCAAGTCTTTAATATCATCCATAAGCCCCTCAGGTCTTTTGTCCTCCTCTAGGGCTAGAAAAATATCATAAGTATAATCATAAACTTGTTTTTCAATGCGATCCCACTTACGAGCCAACATCATAAAAGCACCAATACCACCTCGTTTACGCCAACTATCGCCATAGTCTTCTTCGGCTCTGTCGAGTGAAGTCCAGTCCTCTGCACATATGATTTCTGTTTGTTTTATAATTTTGCTATATTCTTTTTCTTTTGTCATTTGAGTTTATCCTTTCTACGATTAATCCACTCTTTACATGCAATATGCCAGTCCTCCGACTTGATTTCTGACAAAGCATCCATACATTCTAAATAGCTTTTAGTTTTCCATGCTGTCCATAACTTCCACATGGGTAAAGCTACTTCGGTAAATATTTTGTTTTTAAAATCTCTACGCATTTGACCAACCATAAATATTTTTAATTCTTCATCAAATGTTTTAGGGTAAGTCATTAAAGGTGTTTGGTATTCTATTTGCCTAACTGCATATGAGTCATAGTCAGGTTGCATATTTTTTAACGGAGTAAGTGTATCTAAATAAGCATGAAGGTTGTGTGTAAACTGAGTATAAAAGCCCATATTGACACCACACATACTCGCAATATATTCTTGTAAATAACTCATATGAACTGCATTAGCACCACAA
>Ga0208159_1000808_pt1 | contig 12179 bp, 25 predicted proteins | sample 9_EtaG_FD_184082 | JGI IMG/M metagenome (GOLD analysis project Ga0208159, IMG submission 184082) | Marine viral communities from the Subarctic Pacific Ocean - 9_ETSP_OMZ_AT15188 metaG (SPAdes) (version 2) | ecosystem: Environmental > Aquatic > Marine > Oceanic | place: Pacific Ocean | collected... | reverse complement strand
TACACTAAACGCAACTCTTGGGTTATCAACCAATGCTTGTGCTGATTCATAATCAATTAACTTATTGATCTCAATCATCAAGCTATTAGTTACCTGTATAGGTACATAACCTTCAATGCCATCTGGTACATATTTACCATCTTGGTTTAACCATTTAACTTTTGGATACGCTTTGATGTATATCTCCTGATGATCCTCTGGATTCATTGCTGGATTGTTCATAATCTTCTCCTTTCTTATAAATTCTACTGATATCTTCAGTAGTAATTAAGTTATAATCTTTCAATATCTTTAGTAACTCTAATACTTCATATCTAGATTTTAATATTTCTGTACTGTGTTGAGATTGTCTATCATGTATATCGGATATAATTTGTGTGATCTTTTTTATTACTTCATTCATTAGTACCAGAACTCCTTCGACTCCCATAATGCTTTGTTAATATAATACGCTGTCATTTGCCAAGCATTACGACCATAAGCAAATACAGGTAGTAGTGAAACAATAGAACCTACAGTTGACCAACCAAGTATCTTTCTCCAGTTCCAAGGTTTTTGTTTTCTGAGTTCATGTATGTTTTTATTGTGTAGTATTTCTTCAAGCTCAGATATTTTTTCATCTCTCCATTTCATTTCGTGAATGATAGAGACTACATCTTCTTCATTATATTTTGTCATTGTATTTCTTTAGTTATTATATTGCTGTACATTCTGTCATCTTGTAACTCAAAACTAAACACACTATCTAGTTCTTGTTCACCAAAGAAGTTAGCTACATTTGGATCATCTAATAATTCTTTGATTGCTTTGTCTCTTTCATATCCATCTCTAACTTTATTAAGAGCTTCTTCTATTTTCTTTTCGGCTTCATCATAAGCCCATGCTGCTGTCTTACTCATAACCCTCCATCTCTACCATGTCAGCTGTCAAAGCATCATCATATTTCTTGAACTCATCTTTGTAGTTTATCATAATCTTTTCTACTTCTCTAATTAGTTGCTGATGTGTAAGATCTTCATCATAATAGTTGTCGTATAATTTTAGTATTTCATCCATCCAATGATTAGGCATAGTGTTCCTTTCTAATTTACATTTATAGTGTATCTGTTTGTTAATGGTTTACAACCAAATTCATCGTTCCAATACTCATTCCATAGATCTTCAAGCTGATCTCTGATACCTCTAGCTGCATCAATATTATAAGTTTGTGCTATAGGATTTCTATTACCCTCACATATAATAAAATACATTGGTACTTTTTTCTTAGGCTTAAGCTGCGTTATCTTCTCGTTCATTTATTAACTCCATTTGTATTGATACTTTGTCTAATGAATCTGCATCTAATCCCATGTCTATAGCTACATCACCAACGATTGTACTTAGTTGCATACGACCATTCAATGCACACCATCTTTGTTGCATCTCAGTAGCTAATACATTGACTCGATTATTCATATTGAATCTACCTTCTTCATCTAAGAACATAGATCTTTCTTTTGTTTCACCTTCTGATATTCCATATGCTATCTCAATCATAGTACAATTTAGTTTCTCATATAATGGTTTGAATGAAACACCACCTGATCCTTCTTCATTCCATGTTCCTTCCATGGTATGCCATTCTATTGTACCATCTTGTCTAATTATAGTGACTCTATGATTTACATTTAGTTCTATCATTCTGCTGTTTTCCTTTCGTATTCTTCTATTAAGTTATTGATTGCTAATTCTAAAAATGCATTGTGTGTAGATTGTATCTCGATACATATCTCTTTCATCTTAACATAAGTTTCTGCTTTTAAATTAACAGGTCGATAAGCCTTTGGCTTAACACACCTTGTATTTTTTATACTGTCTATATTCATTTGATCCTCTTAAATAATAATAGTTTAGCTTTGTTTATATATTTATTTGCTTTATCAAAGTCACCAACACTTAACATATGCTGTGCATCTGATAGTACAGCTGCAATATATAACTCTGGATTTTTTCTATAGAATGGTCTCACTTGTTTCCAAGCAGCTATGACTTGTCTTTCTGTTTGACCATACATTTCTTTTTGTGTATTCATAATGTTCCTTTCTATGAATCGGGGTGGAAAGTTAAAGCCTACTTATCGGTATGCTATCCACCCCAACTATTTTTATTGTGAAGTTGGTATTGTTACACTACCTTCTAGATAGTTATCACTTGCACCACTCCATACTGCAACTCTATGTACAGTTCCTTCACTATCTCTGTAGTATCCAGAATACATAGGAGCATTCTCATTTTCACTATTCACTTTGTACAGATTGATTCTATCATTCTGTGTTGGTGCATAGTCATTAGCAAATGCTACTGTACTAAATAACATTGCTATAATTATTAATGATCTCATACTTTATCCTTTCTAATAAAAGTTATTAAGATATATTATCAAAGCTATAGTATAAATAATTACACTTATAGCTATTATTCTTGCAGTCTTTTCACTCATACATACTCCAATATGTTGATGAAATTATATTGCAGAATCCTTGTACATCTCTTGTTGTATCTTCATCTGGTACACAATCTACTCTTACTACATTGTCACCATTTGTAATTACATACACATCATCCCACTCTTGTATTTCAATATGAGTTATTGGTTCTGCATACAATGCTTTGATACTGAATGCTATTACTACGAAACATACTAACATTACTATTCCTATACTTGTTTTCATACTTACTCCTTTCTCTCGACTCTACCGCTATCTCCTATTCTCCCGAACCTTACTTATTTACTTTACTTACTTTATGTGTTGCGAAGCAACTCACTCTTATCGGCGGAGCGAAGCGGAGCCGAAAATTTTTTAGAACAAAAGGAGAACACCCGTAGATGTTCCCCAATTGTTGTTTGATTACTTGTCTTGAAGTGGTTCAAGTCCCATGTTTGCTCTCATGGTGTTGATCTCCTCAATGCTTGCAACCCTTTGTGGCTTGTCATTTAGATCATTCCAATTATTTCTAAAGCCAAAATCTTTACAAAGTTGAACCCAGCATTTCGCAGAATCTTCCAAGGCTTCAACAACTGCTAGGCATCTTGCTTCATTCTCGCTAAAGTATGTAGCTGAACCAGACTTTTTATGGTTTTCTTGTGCTTTGGCTCTTGCTTCCATCATTCGCTCGTTGAGTTCCTCGATTTTCTTTTGCATTTGGTAATGTACATATACTGCAATATGATTTCCCATATAAATCCAATCGGATTGATTTGGCTTGCATTTTTTCTCTTTAATTGCTGTTTTACATATTGCTTCTAGTCCATCAATGCCTTGCATTAGTAGGCTAGTATTTTTTGTTATTACTTCTTGTAATTTTGTAGTCATATTATTTCTCCTATATTTTATATTATAAATTATATACATTTTAATATTATTAATGTGTCATAAATAAGGCAACATTTAATTTAATACATATAAATTTTAGTACCAATATTTACTAGTTTACAACTCCACATATTATGCACTTGCAAATAGCGTAAGCAATCCCTGTCGCCCCTGCGAGGGCCGACAATCGGATAACAGCTTGCCTGTTACGATTGGCGTAGTATGGATTGCCCGATAATAATACACACATAACATTCATTGATTGATACTTACTTACACACTTACACTTAGTTACTTCTTTACTTGTATAGGTGAATACATTGTCTCGTTTCGAGATGGGGAATAAAGGCGTAGTTGCGTACAAGAGACACAAGATACACAATCAAAGTACGAACGTAGGCAAGAAGTTAATTCAAAGCGACTGTCGTTCGCAAACGACACGGGCTATGCCCGTAGGGGGGTTTTAGCGAGGCATAGGGCGTAATATATAATGTAGGGGTGCGGTACAATATATAGGAGGTTTGTAAACAGTATTCCGTAATTGACACACACACAAGGAAACGATACAAAGAGATATGACAGAGATAACCATGAAGTTCTCAGTTGCCCCAGCAGTTCTATTTTTAGAGACACAGCTACCAGAAAAGGTCATAGGGGGTTTGAACGAATACCTCGATGCACGACACAAGAAGGGTGGAGAGGATTTTGGAAATAAACTGGTAGGTCAAATATCCCACGGGGAACAATTAAAGATCGATTCCGAGGATCCATTGATAACCCCCTTTGTTAATATTGTGGCGTATATGTCCCAGGAGTACATAAAACAGTTTTGCAGGACTATAGGAGTTGAAGAATTAAGAAGAACTCCCCATGTTCACAGTCTATGGTCGGTTCATTCATACGAGAGAGACTACAATCCCTTGCATGACCACGGAATTGATACGCTTATGGGTTTATCATTCACCACATGGACTAAGATACCACCCCAGATTGCAGAGAAAGATGCCTATAAGTCGTCAGATCTCTACAATTCTAGTGGAATCGCAGACGGATTCCTGCAATTTCACTTCGGACAGACAGGGATACGGGGTTTGGAGGAGCTAAGACCACCATTCTCACGGACTGTTAAGCCCGAAGTTGGTAAACTACTGATGTTTCCATCCTGGACACAGCATTGTGTCTATCCCTTTGAGGGTGACGGAGAGAGGCGTACAGTAGCAGGGAACCTTAATATGGTAGATACAGACCTGATCGACTCAGATTCGTCTGTTTGATACCTTAAAATCAATTTAAACACTATTTAAAAGGAGAGATAACTATGCCAATGGGTAAAGGTACATATGGTTCTACTAAAGGTAGACCACCAATAAAGAAGAAAAAGAAGAAGATGAAGAAGAAAACTAAAAAGAAGGGTATGTCTTACTAATGCTTACTAAGAAACAAATGACTCTACCTGATTCTCTTAAAAAGAAGATCATGGAGGCTAAAAAGAAAAAGAAACCTGGCATGAAAGTACAGGAATCTAATAAAAAGTTCATAGTATAATATGGCATCACCTAAACCTAAGAATAAAGCCCTATACTCTAGGGTAAAAGCAGAGGCAAAGCGTAAGTTCAAGGTCTATCCTAGTGCTTATGCTAACGCATGGCTTGTCAAAACGTATAAGAAGCGTGGTGGCAAGTACTAATGGCCTATAAGGGGGGTTTGCGCAAGTGGTTCAAGGAGGACTGGCGTGATGTTAAGACAGGAAAGAAGTGTGGGCGTAGCGGAAAGAAAGATAAAGGCCGACCATACCCTGCCTGTAGACCTAAGAAGGTAGCCAAACGAATTACAAAGAAAGAAGCAGCTAAAAAGACTGGACCAAAAAGAGTAAGCTGGTCTGTTACTGCATCAGGAAGAAAGAGAAAACAGAAATGAAAACGCTAACACCAAAACAAAAGGCTCTTATGAAAAAGCATAAGGTACATCATACTGCAAAACATATGGCTATGATGAAGAAGGCTATGCTTGCTGGTAAAACATTTACTCAAGCACATAAGATGGCTCAGAAAAAAGTAGGTAAGTAATGGCTAAGTCTCCTGCATGGCAACGTAAAGAAGGTAAGAACCCTAAGGGGGGTTTGAATGCCAAAGGTCGTGCATCTTACAATAAGGGTAAAACAAAGACAGGTAAAAAGCGTAACCTCAAAGCACCTAGTAAGAAGGTAGGCAACCCTAGACGAGCATCCTTCTGTGCTAGAATGAAAGGAATGAAAAAGAAATTAACCTCTGCAAAAACTGCAAGAGATCCAAACTCTAGAATTAACAAATCACTTAGAGCTTGGAATTGCTAATTAAAGGATAATCATATGATGAAATTTTTAACAGTAGACAATGAAATAGCTACTATAAAAAACAATAAAGTTATTAGTCCAGGTTCACGCTTTGATGGCATGGACATTAAAACTAATGCTGATATTGAAAAAATATTTGGTGTAAAAGTGGGTAAAAAAGATTTATCAACTTACAAAAAGACTGCTGAGAATGATCTTATGTATGGAGATTCTGGAGAGCAGCGTTTATATGAAGATGCTGTGAAAGCATATCGTGGTGAGATCAAAGGCCCAAGAGCTATGAGAACAATGGATGCAGTACAGGGAGAGTTTCCTGCTAGTATTATGGATCGTATTCGTCAAGATGCTGTTAAACCTAATATGAATAGAATGATGCAACAACTTCCTTCTTCACAACCAATGGGTAAACCACAAGCAAAATCTACACCAATGAACTTTAGAAAAATGTTATTGGCAAACTTAACGGGGTTACTATAATGGCTGGACACGGAGGAAAACGTAAAGGTGCAGGTAGACCTGTAGGAGTTACAGCTGGAACAAAACAAGAACGCTTAGATGCTAAACTAGGTAAAGGTCAAACAACACCATTAAAGTATATGTTAAACCTATTGAATAACCCACAGGTTTCTGTCGAAAAGAAGATGTGGGCTGCAAAGGAGTCAGCACCATATGTCCATTCTAAACTATCATCTGTTACTAAGACTTTGCAAGGTGATGATGATAAGCCTGTTGCTGTTACTATTGGTTGGAGAAAAAAGAAATAATATGTTGGGTAATATGTTCGGAGGATTACTTTCTTTACTACCTAATAATAAAGCTCAAGCAGTTGATGATATTAGATCAGAAGGTTTAATAGCTGTATCACCTAAGAAAGTAGATCAGGTATTTAATTTATTAAATTCTAATTATGATTTAAATGAAGGAGCTATTGCTGCAATCATGGGAAACATAAGTGCTGAAACTGGAGACTCATTTGATTTTACTCAGCAACAAAAAAATGGACCAGGTTATGGTTTATTTCAGTTTGAAGGAATACATCAAAAAGAATACGATAAATTTTTAGAAGAAAATAAAATTAATGATTCTGCAAAATCACAAATTGATTATGTAATGGAAAATATTTATGGTAGTAAACAAGATATTGTTGGACAGGGAAATGCAAAACTATTAAGAGAGGCATTTGCAAGAGGTGATGTAGATTTAGCTACAAGAATCTTTATGACAAAGTTTGAAAGACCAAAAGATCAAAGCGAGAAAAAAATATTAGATAGAATTAAAAGAGCAAAATCATTTATAACTGATGCAGATTGATATACCTTATGAACCTCGCCCTTTACAGGAAAAGATTCATAACGAACTAAAAAGATTTAATGTTATTTGCTGTCACCGCAGATTCGGTAAGACCGTATTTGCAATCAATCATTTAATTATGACTGCATGTGAAAAGCAAAATGCAAGATTGGCGTATATAGCACCAACATATCGCCAGGGTAAGGCAGTCGCTTACGACTATTTAAAAGAATATACGGAACCCTTAATGAAACTTGGTGGAAAACGTCACGAAACTGAACTTAAAGTTGATCTATGGAATGGATCAAGAGTTCAAATCTTTGGTTCTGATAATCCTGATGCTCTTAGAGGATTGGGATTTGATGGAGTATGCATGGATGAGTTTGCATTGATGTCTCCTAGAACATGGACAGAAGTTGTTAGACCAGCTGTGTCAGACAAACTTGGTTATGTAATCTTTATTGGTACTCCAATGGGACATAATCAATTTTGGGATGTTTACGATTTTGCAAAACGAACAGGAAAGGATTGGTATGCACAATTATATAGAGCAAGTGAAACAGAAATTATCTCAGCTGAAGAATTGGAATCCGCTAGAGAAACTATGCCAGAAGATCAATTTGAGCAAGAGTATGAGTGTAGTTTTCAAGCTGCGGTTTCTGGTGCTTACTATGGGAAACAAATTCAAAAAGCTGAAAGAGAAAATAGGATTACAGAAGTAGATTATGATCCTAGCCTGGATGTAGAAACATGGTGGGATTTAGGAATAGGTGATTCCACTTCTATTTGGTTTGCACAACGAACTGGTGAAGAAGTAAGACTCATTGATTATTATGAAACATCAGGTGAATCACTTGGACATTATGCTACAGTCCTTAGAGATAAGGGATATAATTATGGTAGGCATATTGGCCCACACGATATTACAACAAGAGAACTTGGTACTGGTAAATCCAGATTAGAAGTTGCTTACGATCTTGGATTAGACTTTGAAGTATGTCCTCGATTAGAAGTAGATCATGGTATAGAAGCTGTGAGAAATAATTTAGATAACTGTTGGTTTGATAAAAACAGATGTAAATATGGTATTGATTGTTTGCGACAATATCGAAAACAGTTTGACGATAGAATGCAAACATTTAAAAATAAACCCCTACACGATTGGAGTTCACATGCTGCAGATGCATTTCGATATGGCTGTGTTGTTGATGGTCCAACAAGAACTGATTGGACTCAACCCATGAGTGTAGATACAAGATATATAGTTTAAGGAAATATATGGCAAAAGGTAAACCACTAGACGAGTATGTAATCTCAGGTATTTTAGGAGATCATATTAAAAATAGTTATGGATTTTATTCTTCTGAATTAACAGAATCTAGACGCAAAGCTAATGAATATTATTTTGGTGAAGCATTTGGTAATGAAGTAGAAGGTAGATCACAAGTAGTATCTACTGATGTAGCTGATACTATTGAATCAATCTTACCACCATTGCTTAGAATATTTACTGCAAGTGATAATGTAGTTAAAGTAGAACCTGTTGGACAAGAAGATGTTATGATTGCTGAACAAGCAACTGATTATCTTAATCATATTTTTAATAAAGATAATGAAGGCTTTACTGTTCTATACTCAATGTTTAAAGATGCATTGCTACAAAAGAATGGTATCTGTAAAGTATATTGGGATAACTCAGAAAAAATTGAACGAGAAACTTATGAGAAGTTATCTGATGATGAATTTACAATGCTTGTTGATGAAGATGGTGTAGATGTAAAAGAACATACTGAGTACGAAGATGAAACATTTCTAGAACAAAAATCAAAAGCAGAAGATGTACTAGCAGAACAAGAAGATTCTTTACAAGCATCATTGATGAGAGATGAACTTAATAAAGTTCCAACACCTAAACTACATGATGTTGTCATAACTAGAAAACAAACATTTGGTAAAGTTAAAATAGAACCAATACCACCTGAAGAATTTTTAATTGAACGCCAGGCTAAATCATTAGCAGATGCAAACTTTATGTGTCATAGAGTTCCAACTACTCGTAGTGCATTAATTGAAATGGGCTTTGATTATGATAAAGTTTATTCACTACCAAGTGAAAACAAAGAACAATATAACTCAGAACGTAGTACAAGATATAGAAATGTAGATGATGATTACGATAGAACAGTAGGTGATGCATCTACTGAAGAAGTAATTGTTTATGAATCTTATATTAGAATGGATGTTGATGGTGATGGAGTTGCAGAACTTAGAAAAATAACTTCTGCTGGTGATAGTGGATATACTATTCTTGATAATGTTGCTGTTGATTCTCATCCTTTCTGTTCATTAACGCCTATCATTGTACCACATAGATTCCATGGTAGATCTGTTGCAGAGTTAGTAGAGGACATTCAGTTAATTAAATCTACTGTTATGCGTCAGGTACTAGATAATATGTATCTAACAAACAATAACAGAGTTGCTGTTATGGATGGTCAGGTTAATCTTGATGATCTTTTAACAAACCGACCTGGTGGAGTTGTTAGAACAAAAGGCGCACCTGGACAAGTTATGATGCCTTTACAAAATCAAACACTAAGCAACCAAGCATTCCCATTATTAACTTACCTTGATACCATTAAAGAAGAACGTAGTGGTGTTACTAAATACAATCAGGGTATGGATACTGATACATTAAATAAAACTGCTACTGGTATTAATACTATTTTATCTCAATCACAAATGAGATTAGAATTAATTGCAAGAGTATTTGCTGAGACTGGTGTTAAAGATATATTCAAAAAGATATTTGAATTAGTTGTTAAGTATCAAGATAAACAACGTATTGTTAAAATTAGAAATAATTTTATTCCTATGAATCCTATGGAATGGAGAGATAGATGTAATGTTACTATTCATGTAGGATTAGGTACTGGATCTAGAGATCAACAATTACAAATATTAAATGCTATCCTTGGTAGACAACTTGAAGCAATTAAACTTCAAGGATCTGCACAAGGTCCAATCGTTAACTTACAAAACATTTATAATACATTGGCTCGCATTATTGAAAATGCAGGACTAAAAGATGTAGGTTCATACTTTACAGAACCATCTTTAGGTATGCAACAAATGCCACCACCACAAAAACCTCAACAAACAGAATTTGAAAAAGTTTCTCAAATTCAAACACAGCAAAAAGCAGCTCAAGCTCAAATGAATCACGAGAATAAAATGCGTGAATTAGAACTTAAATATCAAAAAATGATATTAGACTTTGAAACAAAAGCAAAAGAACTTGAATTAAAATACAAAGCTGATATAGATGAAAAAGCAATTAAGCGTGAAGCATTAGAAATGAAAGGTGTTAGTGATACTAATAAACAACTTTTAGATGCTTCAAAATTATTTGAACAAGAACAACCTGAGGCAGAAGTACAAATAAATGTCGGATCTCCACAAAGAGACTAGCAGAGGCACAAGAGCCAAAGAAGTTTTAGAAAACGAATTATTCAAAGAAACTTTAGATACACTAAAGAAATCTTATGAAGAAGCAATATTTCAAACTACACCTACGGATGACAAAGGTAGATTTTCTATCTATCTTGCATACCAAATATTAGGTAAAGTTGAAAACCATCTCCGTACTGTTATGGAGACTGGAAAACTTGCAGAGAAACAATTACAAGATCTTCGCAAGAAATAGCACCACCCATCCTGGAGTGCTAAAATAACACTAACCATAAAGGAGTGAACTATGGCTGATGAAGCTATGAATGTGATTGATGCTGGTCAAGTTATCAAAGGTCTAATGACTGGAGAAACTAAGCCTGCTGAAACAAAAGAAGAACAACCAACTGAAGTTGCTGAAGAAGTAACTGAAAAAGTTGAAGAAGAAGCTGTTGATGAAACAGTTAATCCAAGTGATGTTCCGTATATGGATCAGGAAACTGAAGAAGTTACAGAACAATCTTTGGAACAAGAAGCTCAAGAAGATATTAATGAAAGTTCAGAGGAACCTTCATACGTTGTCAAAGTTGATGGTAACGAAATGGAAGTCACCCTTAATGAACTACTTCGAGGGTATCAACGAGAAGCTGATTATACACGCAAAACATCAGAATTGTCTTTAGAGAAATCAAAGTACAACGATCTATTGCAACAATCTCAATCTGAGATTAATCAAAAATTGTCTAAGTTAAATGATTTAACAACAATGGCACAACAAGAACTTCAAAGAGAATATAGCAACATAGACTTTGAAAGACTTTATGAAGATGATCCTGTTGAAGCTGCACGACTAGAACATAAAATGCGAAAGCGTGCTGAAAACTTAAACATGATTCAGGAAGAAACTAAAGCTAATCAAATGCAAGAGTTTCAAAAATATATACAGGAGCAACAAAATAAAATTGCTACCTTAATACCTGACTTTTCTGATCCTGCTAAAGCTACTAAAATGAAATCTGATATGAGAAGATATCTATCAGGTGTTGGTTATAGCGATCAAGAGATCAATAGTATTTATGATTCAAGACAAGTCTTGTTAATTAAAGATGCTATGACTTATGATAAGTTAAGAAAAGCAAATCCTAAAGTTACAAAGAAAGTTGCTAAAGCTCCTAAAGTTGTTAAGCCTGGCGTTGCTAAAACAAAAGCTGATGAAGCTGCAAAACTTAGACGAGATAAACTAAGTCGTCTTAAAAAGTCTGGTCAAGTAAAAGATGCTGCCAAGATTTTTAAAGACTTTCTCTAATTAAAAATAAGGAGGCCTTATGGCACAACCAACCAACTTGTACGATACGTACGACACAACTGGTATAAGAGAAGATTTAGTGGATGTTATTTACAATATCAGCCCTGAAGATACTCCTATACTTTCAGCAATTCCTAGAACTGCTGCTAAAGCAACTAAGCATGAATGGCAATTAGATTCATTAGCTGCACCTGCTGCCAACAAAGTAATTGAAGGTGACGATGCAACTGTTGATGCTATGACTGCTACTACTAGAGCGCAAAACTTTACACAAATTTCTGACAAAGTAATTGCTTTATCAGGAACTCAAAGTGCTGTAGATTCTGCTGGTAGAGCTGACGAAATGGCATATCAAATTGCTAAGAAATCAAAAGAACTTAAAAAAGATATGGAGTTTGCTCTTATCGAAGGTCAAGTAGCTGCTGTTGGATCAGCAACTGCTGCTAGA
>Ga0208159_1000805_pt1 | contig 12189 bp, 13 predicted proteins | sample 9_EtaG_FD_184082 | JGI IMG/M metagenome (GOLD analysis project Ga0208159, IMG submission 184082) | Marine viral communities from the Subarctic Pacific Ocean - 9_ETSP_OMZ_AT15188 metaG (SPAdes) (version 2) | ecosystem: Environmental > Aquatic > Marine > Oceanic | place: Pacific Ocean | collected... | reverse complement strand
TCAAAGCCCTCTACTACATCTTCATGATAGTCAGTGCCCCTAGTTGCATCTGAGATAAGTGCTCCCAGTTCAGCAACGCCTTGTACTACCTTGGTGGCACCAGAACCAACCCCTTCAATAAACTCTTTGAAGCGTCCTTCATATTCTTCTGTTTCTTCAACAGGTTGCTGTGTGACTGGCACAAAACCAGGGGGTAAAGAGGTTTCCGTGTTTTGTGTGACTGGTACAAACCCAGGAGGTAGCTTTGATTCTGCCATTCTTGGCTCCTACTATATAGGCTTTCCAGTTGCTGCGTCTACATATCCACCAGATCCGTCTGGATTTTCTGCTATTTGTTGTCCTGTTTGAGGATTAACACCTACGACAGTAAGCTTTGGTTGACCAGTTGTCATTGCACTCCCCATGGAACGCACAAGAATATCAGCCTGTTGTTGTACTTTGGCGGGGTCCACTTGACCACTGTCATTATACACATTAAATTCACCAGGGTTTTTAAGAATAGTCTCAATGGTGCGCTGTCTTAAACGCTCTGGCGTATAATCACTTCCCGCTGCTTTTGACGCTGCTTTTATCTTTGCCAGTTGAGTTTTCTTTAACTCATCAAGTCCTGCCAAGGTAGCAATTGCAAATGCATCAGCACCTTTACCCACAGCACTTCCTTGAAGAACGTCAACAATCCGGCGGTCTATCTCTGCCATGTCACTGACATCTTCCATACCAAAGACCTGACGGGCAAACTCCTGTTTTCCTTCTGGAGTGTCTGGAACCTCTGCTGCATCAAGAGTACCTTTGACCGCAGTTTCTGTGTCTTCTTCTGCTAAATCATCAATCTTCTGACCCTTTTCACTGAGAGCTTTTTCTGCTGCCTCTAGTGATCCATATCTTGCTATTGCAGCATCCGCTGCACCAGAATCCATCTCTGCTAGAATACCAAGAGCACCTCTAGTTCCTTCTGTTTGCTCAACAGTAGGAGCCTTAGAAACATCCACGGGTTTTCTAGCCTCCCGTCCCATTCTTTCTCCCATCTGAGAGTACGCTCTAAGCTGTTCGTTTATTGCACCGCCATTGTTCATCATTATAGGGGGCATAGGAGCGGGGGGCGGGGTCTGTTGAACCATTGGTTGTGCAGGCATAGGTGCCGGAGCAGCCATGGACATAGGTTGTGCAGGCATAACTGGTGCCATCATCATTGGTTGCGGCATTTGCTGCGGCATGGACATAGGAGCGGGGGCCATGGGCTGAACAGGGGGCATCGATGCTTGCATAAGGTCGGATGAAGAGGCCATGATACCACCCATCTTTGCTAGTTTCTGACGTGCAGGTCTAGCCGTATCTATAAACAACTTACGATTATAAACCCCATTCATATTAAGCCCCGCTTACATTCATTAAACTACCCAAACCAAATAAGTTTCCTTGCCCCGCCGCAGAAGAAGCAGTGTTAGCCCCTGCCAATATGTTACCAAGAGAACCACGTTGCGGTACACCCGTGGCAACTAAACCCGTAGAGGCACCTGGCTGACCTTTTAGTATGTCTCTCATGAAAGAGAATCGAGCAAACGGTTCGTAAGCTTCTTCAAGCTGACCTTCTCGTTGTACATCAAACTCTCTTTGTAGTTGTCCTTGTTCCAACTGACCCACATTAAACAGGGCGTTTACATCTCGTTGACCTAATTGCTGTGATGCCTCTCCGAGAGCACCGAGTCCCGTGCCAAGAGTCTGGAATAATTGAGCACCAGTCTGTCCACGTTTCATCTGGTTTTCGAAAGCAGACTGAGCTTGTTGTTGCGCACCAGTGTACGCAGCTGAACGTAGTTGTGCACCTGTTCTTGCTTTTTGATCTTCTATGTTTCTTTGTAACTCTTGTTCTGCTATAGCCTGACGAGACCCGCCAAAGGCACCAGAGCCTACCGCTTGAGCACGTTCACCTATCTTCTGTATGTCCCCTGCACGTTGTATGTCGGCTAAAGTGGTGTCAATAACCTCTTCTACAAATGGATCATAGAAATCTTTGTACCCACTTGTTCTAATAAGTTCTCCCGTGGTTGGGTCTGTTCTAGCAGTTCTCGTTACAACTCCCGTTTTTGGGTCTGTAACCGTATCATAAAGAACTTGACCTTGTGGATCATACATACCCATAGATCCTTCAGCCGCTGAAATACCCGTAGAATAAGTGTCTCTTGCGTCAGTTAAAAAAGGTTTATAAGCACCAATACCTGAGTAAGGAAGTTCCCCTGTAGTTGGGTCAGCTACGCCAGTAAGAAGTTCAATTGATTTTTTTTGTGGGTCGGTAAATCTAATTACGTCTGGTGCAGCTACGCCACCTTCAACCGCAAGAATTGGTTCACCATACTGATCTTTCATTGCTAAATTTACATCTGAGGTAAAAGTACCATCAGACTTTTGATACATTTGAACTCCGGCTTCGTCCAAAACGGGTTGTCCAAACAACGGAGATCTGGACGCAATACCACCCACTTCTCCTGTGTCTTCATCAACTCTGTAGATGTTGGATAGTAAATCTTTTAAAAACTTCTCCTGATACTCTGGGAGAAGCGTCATACTTTTGACGGTAGACTCAGCCATTATGCTCTCCTCTCAAACCTATTCATCATCTTGTACATCTCAGCGGCCCCCTTCGCTCGATTGCCGCCCCCTGCACCTTTGACTGCATCAGCAGTCATGACAAACTCCCCGTCCGAGAGCCGTGCTTCTTGGACCCTGCCACCATCTTGATAAATCGCTGCGGGTATTGAATCACTGGTTCCTGTCCCTGGGCCTGAAATCATGCCCCCCGTTGCTGCCATCACAGGTGTGCCCTTATAGTCTGGTCTTCTCTCTCCAGTATTATACTGAGCTAACTCTGTTTCTGACATTAAGTTTTCAAAACGTGGACGACGTTGCTTGTACAATTCTTCTTCCATTATACCTTGCAGTAAAGAGTTCATGACATTTTTATTGCCACCTTCACCTTGTTGTCCTAAACCCAACGCCAAAGCTCTGAGCGCGGGATTACCCCCACTAGCCATAGCCGCGAACTGTAGGGCTTGAGGACTCTTTACTAGATTAGCAATACCACCCGCAGTTGACCGTGAACCACCGCGATTACCCAAAGCATTCAAAGCCAAACCTGGAACACCCATAGTCGCCCCTTGAAAAGAAGAACCTACTCCGGCTTGGAGTGCATCTTCTAAAGATCCACCGCTAAGTAAACTACCAAGTCCAGAACCAAGGGCCGCGCCTAGTGGATTACCTCCACTGGCAACCATGCCAACAAGTGCACCTATTGAGGAGAATAGGTCACCTTTTTTCTTTTCTGTTTCTGCTTCTTCTGCCATCATGCCTCTCCTGAAATTGCTTCGGGTGCGGTCACTGTAATTGCAGTATGCCGTTTTGTCTCTGCTGTCCAAGACTTTCCACAGTCAGGACAAGTTCCATCTGGATATGATGCAACTTCTTCTGGTGTGTCTACCATATTATTACAATGATGGCACTGTAACTTATCTACTGAAGTTGAAGGTCTAAACCTAGATCCATCTCCTATTACTATAATATGTTCATCACTCATGTTGTACTCACTGTTACTGTTCCTACTGTCCCTGTGCCTTGAGATCCACGAAGAAAAGCAGAATGGGTTAAAGGTACTCTAACATAACCATCATGCTGAAATAAAGCCCCAGGTTCTAATCCACTGTCATCTGTTTGTAAATTAGTTATGGTTATGTCTGTTGCCCTTACGTCACCTGGGTTTTGAATCTGTTCTAAGAACACAGAAAACGCCCGAATAACTTCGGCAAAATAAGTTCTTTGATATTGATCTGGTGGAATAGGAAAGTATGGACGGGATAAACGCCTAGACATTAGCGCCTCCCATCTGATCGTATATCAAGGCGAGGAGAACCCAAACGCCACGTTACACCAAGGTCATCAGATGCAATTTTAAAACGCATCTGTCTACCACGAAGTCGAAAGTATAGTTGTTCTGTTCTTGCATCTACAGCAGCAGCTTGTGTTTTTACAAACGCATCCGTTTCTGTCTTAGAATAAGTGCCATCTGGGGCGTTTTTTACATCTAGTGTTATGTTCACATCAGGAAGTATAGCCGTAGAGTCCCTAAAGTCTACGTCTGGAATCATCTTACGAAGTAGCATAAACTGCTCACCGTCTCCTATGTCTATAGGACTGGACTGAATATAGGCATTGATTGGTGTGGTTGGATTAGTTGTACCATCGTCAAATCCGATTTCATGCTCATAAATATAACCGTCAGCGTTTGCTGCAAAAGGGAAATCAAAAATGCCCCTGTCAATCCATGCAGTTCTACCAAAAGAGCCATAGTACCATACCTGTTCCAAGTAGTTATAAACAACATATCTGTTTACTTCAGTGCTGTTCTCAGATGGATAATACCACCATATCTCTGAGTGCTCTGTGTTCAAAGCAGCATTGATCTTATCAAGTTGTTCTTCGTTTATATCAGAGAAAACAAAATCTCTGACCATGCAAGGGAGCTTTTGAACGGCACCACTGTACACATAAAACTCTGCTCGACCCATCCAAAATACATTATCGTCAACAGCAATAGCAGCATTCGGACTAGCAATCGTAATGTTTTCGGACAAAGAGGTGACACCAAATGTAAATGGTGGACCAAGGAACTGCATCGAATACAGTGTTGTATCGGTGAAAACTAGGATTTGTTGTCTGGTTTCAAGAGCAGTAACAATCTCTGAACCAGAACCGAGACGCAACTCACCCGCTGTGTTGGTCGCTGTGGATGCCCAGTCGGTTAAAGATTCTTGGGAGGAGAACCGTATAGCCAACGGATCTTGGACACCCGGATTAGCCTCCGTGTCACAACCAAACGCTATGATGTGTCGATCTCGGTCTGATACTAATACTTGTTTTGCAACAGTAGGCGCACTGTCTGACCCTGCTAGAGACGTAATATCAACACCTCTGGTAGACAATGTGTTTGTCTCATCCCAGTAGTATATACCGCCATCTCGCACGTTCATAATAAGGTCTTCACCAAAGTTATCATGTGACCAAAGACGAAGAGTGTTTGTTACAATTGCATCTGAAGAAGCAGATCCCCAAGTTCCTCGTGACCAAGTTCCGGCACCCCAACCTGCACCTGATACACCTATATCTAGCCCTGTGTTTATTTGATATTTACCAACAACAGAACTACCACCGTTGCCAGTATCAGATCCATTAGCTGCAACAAGGCTAGGATTAAGTTGTCCTTCGTATGTTATGTCAGAGATAGAAGTACTCGCTGCTCTAGCTTTAATCTTATAACTTCCTGTGTTTACAACCTCTGTTACATAATACTCTTGATTTAAAACAGTAGCAGTAATCAAACCACCAAGACTAGCTGCGCCAGAGTATGTTACAAAGTCGTTTACAACTGCGCCGTGATTTGTATGACTTACCGTAAGTTCCGAAGAACCATTAGTTGCAGCAAACGTAACAGCACCCGCTGATGTTGTAAGTCGTAAGGGAGTTACATCGTTATAAAAGCCACCCTCATCAATGTAGTATTTAAGATTTGTACCTACACCAACGTACTGATCTCTAGCTAAAGAAACCCAAGGATGTAATGCACGACAAGTACCAAGAAACGAGTTTGATGATCTTTTCTGCCAACCGCCTATCTTTTCAGGGTAGCCCTTTTGAAATCTAACGTTATCAATATCAAACCAACCACCCTCGTTAGAGTAGGCGGTTATTTCACGGTTTACCCCTGGCTTGAATTGTAATTTTGATAGAGGCATTAACTGATCTCTTCATAAGACACTATAACTTTAAAATCGTTTGCTGTTCCCGCTGTAGCACTCAACGAAGTTCCTGTACTTCCATTCTCTTCTAAATAAATAGGAGCGTCTTTTGTTACCACATCAAAGAAATCATTATTGGCTACAGATTTAAGTTGAACAACCTCTGTAGCCGTGCCGCCTGCGTTAGTTGCATTGTGATAGCTAACAGTACAAGTTCTTGCTGCGCTACCATCTACATTTACCAATCGCACAAGATTAACTTTGAGAACTTTATTGTTGCTACCTGCATTGTTAAGAATCGAGGTTATTGAGGTTGTTGTCAGGTTGGTTACGTTAACCTTTCCTGTCATCGTAGTTAATGCTGCAATGTTCGGCTCTGCCATGTCTGTCTCCTATCCCAGAATAATACTGAGGGCTATTGATGTGTTAGGTGCAAGGTTAGAGAACCCTATAGTCCCTGACCCGTTTGTAGTCAAAGCTCTATTCGCACTACCGTCTGAGGTCGGTAAAGTAAGAGCAGTAACAAAAGCTTGTAAGTTTGCATCATAGGCAAGAACGTCTGATCCTATAGCGACACCAAGGTTCGTTCGAGCAGCAGATTCTGTGCCTCCGCCTGTGCCTCCATCTGCGATAGCTAGGTCCGTGATTCCTGTTATAGAACCACCTGTAATGTTTACGCTACTCATACCAAGGTTGGCTGTAATGTCTACAACCGCTGCCCCTGATCCGGCTCCATCCGCGTAGATTATAGCATTGTCGCCGTTTGCTACAGTCACATTTGCACCAGAGCCTTGGCTAAACGTACAAGCTTGTCCTGATCCGTTTACTACAAAGTATATGTGCTGACCGTCATTGGGAGCTATCGTAATCGTACAAGCTTGGGTTGCCCCAGATAATACAAGTGTTTTAAACTGACCATCGGACAATGCCCCATCACTTGTTGTGAGGGTATGCGCTGCGCCAGAAGAACCTAAGCTGATAGTCCCAACTCCGTTAGTCAGTCGATCAACTATGTTAAGATTATTGTTGGTGGTTGTACCCCATGTACCAGACTGCTCACCGTTTCTGATAAGTTCGATACCACTATTTGTTGCATATGTACTTGGCATGTTTTTTCCTACGCAGCTACTATTTCTGTCCAGACAGTATCATACTCTGGGATTATTCTACCCCAGACTAACACAGTTCCTACTTCTCCGCTACCCGCAAGTCCTCCGACTGTAACAGAAGATCCACCTGTAACCGTGACAGAACCTACAGAACCCGTGGCAGACAGGGATGCAGCAGGTATAACGGCTGTTGTTCTTTGTGTTACTCCACCGACACTTGCAGTGGCAGCTAAACCTGTCTCAGGCACAATCGCATCACCAATTACGGTAACTTGATGTATGTTTGCACTTGCAGCAAGACCTGTAATCGTTGGCTGTACGTTGATAACCACGTTTACCGTGCCAAGCGCGGATGACAAAGCAGAAACAGTTGGAAGATTTACTAGAGCCGTACCTGTAACAGTCGGCAATGTAACTTCTCCAGTTCCCGCTAACCCTGTAACACTTACATCTACATTCGTAACAGGCGTTACGTCACTTGTGGAACCAGTCGCGGTTAAACTACCAACTAGGATTACTGTACCACCGCCCACGCCAACTGCTACCGACCCAACCGCAGCCGTACCTACAAGTCCTGTAGCGTTAAGGTTGTTATCTGTAACAAGAGAAACAACACCAACCGTGCCTGTTGCACCAACGCCTGTTGCCAGAACGCGAGTAACGGACGCATCATCACCTATCGGTACTTGAGCTATAGATGTTGCGCCAAAAAACATTTAGCTAATCCTTATTCAGGTTTCGTAGGCCAATCCGCATCTTCTAGATTAGGCCAGTTCTCATTAGTTGGGAGATTACGTAATGCTGTACGATATGTAGCCCAAGAAGTCTTAGCTTCATCTGTTAGTGGGCTATCACTTGCTTGCGTCCAATCGCTTTCTGCTAGTAATTGATTACGAATATTTCTATTCTCACTTTTGAGTCCTTCAGTAGCAGCCGTTGTCATTTCAGCAATTTCTTCTTCTGTAAGCTCAATTACTTCCGCACCAACTTGTTTATATTCTGGCATTACGAACTCACTTTCTTCATACCGTAAAGGTAAAATTTATTATCCCACTGAGTACCTATTCCTGAGCCAGTCCCAATGTTGAAATTTTTCATATTAACGCCATTATTTGTATAGTAAGATCCACCTGATGCACTTGCGGTTATTGAATCAAAAATACGAAAATCGTCGTAATAACCTCCAGGTCGTGACGTACCAACCCATCCGTTCGCATGCCAATAACCGTTGACCCAACGAAAGGTAAGTTCCATAATGAAGTTGGCGGATGAAGAGTTTATCTGTGCGCCAAAATATGAATTTGATCCATTAGATGTATTTCTACCACTTCCATAGCGAGAAACAGTAGCTATGTTATTGCCCCCACAGTAAAAATAAGGCTGTCCATTTGCTCGCCATTTGTTTCCCTTACATAGAAAACGAAAAACATCATACTTTGACTGATCTACGTCTGCTGCGGGTATTGTATACTGACTTATATCCGCAGAAATAGGATATGTTTTAATTAACGTAAACTCTGAATTGTTTTCAATAAGTGTTGTAACATCTGCACTAGATAAACCTGCGGTTCCACCACCTGAACCGCCATCAGTCGAAACTGTTTTTACTGTTCTACCCATTACTAAGCCCCTTCATATCCCATGACATTAAAGGAAATGTTTTCAGTGCCACTGTTGCGAACAATTACTCTATCGTTATTTGATATAACTAAACCTGTTCTTTCATAGTCATTAAAAGACAAATTCTCTTCTAGTAGTCCTGCTTGGTTTAATGTATCAAAGTTGCTTACAACTTTGTCAGTGTCTGAACCATCAGATATAACTGATGTTACGCTGTCTAATGTTTCAGTATATGCAGAGGTAGTGCTATAAAGTGTATAGGTTTTGAAATCTGTAGTTTCATAGATGTTATATGTACTGCCAGATCTTAGAGGTATTACCCATTTACTTTTAGCAGTTCTTACAATCGGCCCACCCAAAATAACACCGTCATTTGTAAAGAAACTAGGAGCGCCACTAGAAATATCAGTTATAAGACCCGATGTTACAGTCTGGTCAAAAGTATACGTTGACGTACTTCCAGTATCCGCTGCCAATGCTGCTTCCCAAGCAGCAACGTCGAACTCCAACAACCTTCTCTTTCCGTACCAGTGCATTAAAGCGTATGACTTTTCTGTGTTGGGATTATACTCAAAAAAGTTTATTGTATAGAATCCAGATGAACTTTTAACATTCCCTGTTTCAGTTTTATAATGCAAGGGATAACCTGAACCCGAAGAAGATTGATTATCTTCAATTACTTGTTCAATTACGGAGTTTGCTGCTACGCTTCTTCCGTAACAAACGATGTAAGTAGTCTGATTAGAATTGTGAGTATAAATTACTATACCACCTGACGCATGGCAACTTATCTTATTTATGCCATCATTTGTTCCAGGATCACTGTTTGATATCCGCTGATACATTAAAGAGTTGCTAGATCTTGTATGATTTCTAGCTTGGTTTCCGTTTGTATCTAGAAATACTACACCCAGATATGCGCTACCGTTTACAGTCCAATAAGGCTGTAAATTGCAATAAATATCAATAGCCCCATAACGATTTGCATAGCTCGCGCTAGTTGCATTGTCATATGTACCAGATGGCGTTGTAACGGAGTTTGCGTTAATCTGGGATTTAGTAAAAGTTAACCCTGCGCTATCAATTTGAGCTTGAGTAAAATAACGCACTGATCCACTCGAATCTCCTCTAGTTAAACCTATAAGACCGTTTGATGGAGACTGCCCTACCCCCCAATCGCTCCAATCAGAAGTCATCCAAAGAGGATTGATACGTTCAGAGGCAACAAGACCGCTTGTAGTAGCGCCACCAGGCAATTCTGTAAGAATAGTACCTCTATTTGCATTTCCATAAGTGCTATACTCAAATTTAGCGGTTACACTTGAGACAGATCCAGGAACAACTGAGTTATAAAAAAGTTTTAAAACTTCTTTGGTAAAACTTGTTGTGCTGATTTGAGTACTTGTTTCTGGTGCAGTTGCACTAGCTTCTAATAATATTGATAATGTACCATTAGAAGTTGAACTTTTCATCCTCGCTATCAATGATATTGAAGCTGAAGAGCCGCTAGTATTGTCGTATATAGTTAATGTTCTATTAGATCCTACTACAGCAGATCCTAATCTTCCACTTGCCATATTCTTATCCTCTCATAAAGTAAACAAAAGCAGTGGACGCTCCACTGGACGGTGCATCTGACCAAGTGGGGGCAGCGCCATTACCACCTGATGTTAATAATTGACCCGCTGTGCCATAGTTAGCACCGCCAACCCCTAGCTGTCCAGAAGAAGCTACTCTAAACCTTTCTGACCCAGACGTTTCAAACGAGATAGTATCCGCAGCAGGAAAGCGTATAGCTGTGTTTACATCCCCTGTGTGAATGATTTTATCAGCAATGCTTACATCACCTGTAAAAGACCCTGTGCTAAAAGCACCTGTAGAAGCAGAATTAGCTCCGATTGCTGTGCCATCTATTGCACCTGCATTAATATCTACTGTTGCAAGTTTTGCTGTGCCTGTAACATCTAAAGCCTGACTAGGACTCGCGGTTCCTATGCCGACTCGATTATTGGTGCTATCAACTACAAGCGTGGTTGTATCTACGACAAGCTCCGCCGCTGCGCCGTCTGCTATGAAGTCTCCTAAGTCTCTTGCTCTAGTCATCTATCAACCTTTCTTACTCAGTGACTTCTACTATTTTTGCCCCATTAGGATCAAAAACAATTGCTAGATTAGCTTCGATTGTTCGTACTGACTCTACACCATAACTTTCTGCGGTAGAGTAAGGTATATAAGCATTAATTCGTCCTGGGGTTTGTGTATTATAATAATCATTAGATTTAGCATAAAAATCTTGTTCAAAATTATATAGATAATTATTTTTTAATAAAGGCCGTGTTGGTATCGTACACATAGTAGATCGAGTACTTCCAGAAGTCGGTAAGGTTTGTTTTAACGAACTGGTCTGTGTGTGATTGCTAGTATTAATTGTAAACAATCTAACTCTAGGGTTCATTGCGTCTGTGCTAGCGGATCTATCATCATAAAAGTTTAAATATGTATTAGTAGACGGAATGTCATAAAGAGAAGAATTTGTATCTGTGGTGAAGTTGCTTGAAGCAAAAATATTGTTGTTATCTACGGATAGTGAGTTGCTTTGAACTCTGTATAAAGCACGATAAATAGTTCTACCATTTACAGCGTATGCCGTATATTGAAGCACATAGTACTGACCATTATTAGTAGTAGTCGTAATTGGAGTTACACGCTCCAGATTATTCCTGTTAGTCTGTGGCGCACCGCTAGGAGATAACATCGCATAGCTATTAGCAGTTGTAGCACTTGTGGTATTTGCAAAACCAATTGTTGCAAGGTTGGGATAGCCAGTATTATGAGGCCCAACATAATATCCAGTTGCTGATGGGTTAGGTAGCCATGACAAAGCATCCCCCTCATTGTAGGGAAAAGGTAGACCAAAGTCAGTGCCTCCTGGGCCTTTTTGAGAACCCGTTTGACCAGTAAACTGAGTGTAATTAATAGTTGTTCCACTTACATGAAATATACCGCCAAAGTTTGCTCCTGTACTATGACCGTGACGGCCCGTGGCAATGAATTGATTTCCGTTTCTAACTCTTGAGCCAAACCAAGTAGTGCTTTGATACCGACCACTAGCATATATTAGTGTCATAGTTCCTATACTTGGCGTTGATCCTGAAATGTCTACAGCCGCAAAAGCCCAATAATAAAAAGAATCACCATCCCTATATGATGTAAGTATAGCAGCCTGAGTTGAACTTAAACCAACAACTTTTGATTGTGAGTGAGCAGCAAAATAGTTAGTTATAGAGGGAAAATTTGTCTGCGTTCCTGCGGTAATAGTATCTCCGTTTATTGTTATTTTAAACATACCACTGTTTGAACAACCAACAGCAAGAGTATCACTGATAAACATCATATGTGTCAAACCAGTAATGGTAGTAACACTACCTGCGGTTTTATTGGCTCTGTGCCAAGTATAAATTTTGGTGCCTTGTTGAAAGTATATGTAATTAGTTCTGATGTGATGACGAACACTAGAAGGACTTAAATCATCAGAAGTTAAAGTATGATAAGTAATAGGATCAGAACCCCCTACACCCGCTGCTGTAATTGCAGCCGCAGTTGTACTGTCTACAGAAGCAATATTACTAAGCTGTCTCGCATTTGTAATTACGTCTGTTCCACCTACTTTAATCGCC
>Ga0208159_1000804_pt1 | contig 12189 bp, 9 predicted proteins | sample 9_EtaG_FD_184082 | JGI IMG/M metagenome (GOLD analysis project Ga0208159, IMG submission 184082) | Marine viral communities from the Subarctic Pacific Ocean - 9_ETSP_OMZ_AT15188 metaG (SPAdes) (version 2) | ecosystem: Environmental > Aquatic > Marine > Oceanic | place: Pacific Ocean | collected... | reverse complement strand
GAAGCGAAACAGGTTGCGGACTATCAATCGCAACAATCGGGGCGACCGATTTCAACATACCCATGCGTATGCGGGTATCATCATTTGACGAGGGGTTGATAACATGGATTGGTGGAATGTCCTTAAAGCGCGTGGTGCGGCTAAACGCCGAAAAGAAGACCAGCGTGATTTAGAAGAGTTCGCTGAACGACGCGATAAGCATTTTGCTGATGGCAAAGTTGGTCCTCGTAGTATGGTGAGCATTCGCGCACCGCAAGCATTGGCTGGTGTTCAGCATAAAAATATCAAATTCACAAATCCCGACGAAGTAAAAGAGGTTTCAATCAATCCAAACGCGACTTTTACATCCCGAAACGCAAACATCTCTCGTCAAATTCGCGACCAAGGGCGTGCGGAGAAAGAGCGAAACCGTAACCAAAATTTACAATCCCACTTTGAAGGTAGCGGCATCACAGGCGCGAGAAAATTGATGGGCGATGAAGGAGTTGAAGTCCATCTCCCGATAAGACAAGTGAAAAGACCCAAACACCCGTATGGTTTAGGTTCGTATGGAGGAGGGAGGTCTCCCAGCAGAGGGCAGTATAAGCACCCATCCGAAGCCTTCAACGCTAAAAACATCAAACGACTGGTGCAAGAAGGTTTCACACCTTCTCCGAATCAACTCTTACAATTGCCGGAAGGTCAACGAACAATGGAGGATATGTGATGACAGAATACGAATACATTTACCATGAAGAGCCGATAACAGCCGAAGAATTAGCAATGATGAACGACGAAGACATCGCGAAAGAGGTGTCGTTTTGCACATGTTGTTCACCGTTTGACATCGCGAACACGGTGTTGAAAGCGAAGAAAAAGAGCAAACCCTTCCACGGCTACAACCCAAACAAGCACAGTCGCAAAGGTGGGTTGAACGCGAAAGGTCGCGCCGCCGCGAAGCGGAAGAGTGGTGCGAATCTCAAGCCGCCGGTCACGACCAAACCGAGCAAACTCAAACCCGGCGGCAAGAAGGCCAAGCGCAGGAAGTCTTTTTGCGCGCGGATGAGTGGAGTCAAAGGACCAACGAGTAAGGGTGGTAAAATGACTCCAAAAGGCGCGGCGTTGAAGAGGTGGAATTGTTGAGCGGTATTTCCTCTTGGGTCTTCGTCAAGAACATGACGGACGGAGAATTAGAGGATGACTTCGCATATCAACTTCATCGGTCGCGTCTCACCGACAAATTGCCCCGAGAATCGGTTGAACAGTATCACCAAAGAATGGCGAACACCTGTCCATGCGGGAGCGGTCAAACGGCAGTCCCAAATGCTCATTTTGAAGAGCCGCGATGCATGACATGTATTCGCGAGCAAACGAGCAAGTTCATGAGTCAAATGTTTCAACAAGAGGAACAACCGACCATCCAAACCAACCCACGCCCCGACCAAAGAACGCATCCGTATTCGGCTGGCAGATATGACCAATACCCCTTCGGCTACGACTTTTCACAAAAGAACGCAGGTGAACCGATGGAGATTTCTTGGCGGCTTCTCAAGAAGGACCCGCGTATTGGGCGGACAAGGTGAAGTGGTGATGCCGAGCAAACATTACGATGTTTTCAAGCACAAAGTGCGAAAGAAGTTGCCGAAGCGCGTCCGTTTCGCTACGGTCTGCCGCAAGTGCAAAAAAGTGCGCGTGACACAACAATGCTTGACTTGTCAAATTGACGCGGCGTTAGCGTGGGGACAGGCTTGGTGAAGAAATGACTCTCATTGACCTTAACGACATCGCGACGATGCTGGCCTCACATCCTCTCGTCAAGACGGACATACGCGGTGCTTCATTCGGTGATGCACCAAAGCCAATCGCTGGCGGTGCAGGTCAATTGAGTGCTAATCCAATGCCACCCAAACCGAACGAAATTGAAGAGAGCGAGCAGAAAAAGAAAACGCAACAAATGGTAAGACAACAACTCAACCGTTCCCTCCCCGACGGCGGTTGGTTTCAGTCCATGTTTGGTCGCGGTGCGGGAGACTTGGTCAAAGACCTACGAATGGCGCGACGCGAAAATAAAGACATGCGCGAAGCCATTGATTATGCCATTGACGCTATTCGGATTGCGAAAAAGCAAGAAGTTGAGGCAACTCTTCAATCAATTGACTGGATTGGCAAGCACGAATCTACCGTCCGCAGTTTAGGAATTAGCGAGCGAGATTTGCTTGCTCTTCGCAAACATGGCAAAGCACGCGAATACGCACTTCGTCGGGCTTGCGTTCAATGGGAGAAGGCAAACGACATCATCAGCAAGTTGTTGTTGATTGACGGTGATTTCAACAAAGAGCAACGGCAGACATGGGTTGACGCGCAACAACTTAAAAAGAATTCAAAGAAGGAGTGGCGCAACACTTTGCATTCTGTTGATAACATCAAGAAAGGAGAGGCTATGTGGCTCACAAAAGCCGCAGACATTCTTGAGGCGCGCGGACCACTACCTTCAAATGAGATTTTTGCGAGCATGGGCGACGGTGTGAAACATTTATCCGCCGCGAAGTTGAGTTCGTTGTTCAAAATGCATGGCGTTGAATATGACATTGAGAAGGTTGGTATCAATTGGGGTATTGTTCGCAACGATGTCATTTTCAAGGATGTGTGGGCTTACGCCGCAGGTTTCCTTGACGCAGACGGTTACATCACCATCACGAAAAGGCTTGAGCCGCGCGCAGGATTTATTGCTACGGGCGAACGAGGCAAAATGCATTGCGAACAACTGCAAAAAGCGTTAGGTTGCGGTGTGCTACAAACGGATTTGAAAATTCACAAGAACAGCCGAAGAACGCAACACCGTCTTCAATTTTACAGCGAAAATGACCTACGCGCATTGATGAAAGGCATGCGTCCTCATCTGCGCATGAAGAAAGGTCAAGCAGGTGCTATTCTTGAATTACTTGATTTGCGCGGTAGAAAAAGCGACATTGTCAAATCTCGTCGCGATGACCTCTACCGTATCGTCAAATGGTTGAATTGGAAGGATGTTCCGGGCAAGCGAGAAGAATTGCTCAAGGAGTGGAACATTGATGAAGCGGGAGTTCATGCGATGTTCAGTCGGGATGGTGAAACCCTTCGTCTTCTTGACGACGCTAACCGACTTGTGGAGATGATTTGATGGCAGAAGAAAAGGGCTTAGTCGGGCGTTTTTTATCGTCGCTGACGCGTCCATTCAACCGACGCACGACCCCCGAACCAATCATGCCTCTATGGAAGGCGGGGATTCAAGAACCTGTTCTCGTCCAAGGCGTATCCATACCTGCTCTGTATTCAACGGTGCAAGAATCCATTATCCTCCGAACAACCATCAACACGCTTTGCCAAGAAATTTTCCGTCGCGGCTACTATTGGGAGAAAAAATTTCACAAGAAATGCAACAACTGCGAAGAAGAATATCAGCACGACACCGTGACTCAATGTCGCATCTGCGGAAACGAAGAATTTGAGACTCCCGACGCGGACCAAATCCTCTACCCGCGGTGGTTGATGAAACGGCGAAACAGTATGGACCAGTCTTTTATTGAGGTGATGAAGGAAATTGAGTGGGACTTGGACATCGTTGACGACGCGTTCCTGTTGCTCATCAAGGAGTATTTCATTGACCCGAAGAGTGGTGAAATTGAATTTTTCCGAATCAAAGAGTTGGTGCGTGGTGACCCAACTTTCATGCGCATTGTGGCTGACAAAACAGGCAAACGCGGGGGACGCTACTTACTTTGTCCTGTGCATCGCGATAAAACATATCCGCACAACGGCGACCACAGCAAATGCGATGTGTGTTCTCTTCCTCTCCAAGATGTCCACTACATCAACACCGCAGGTAGCGGCAAGACGCAGTATTACATTGACGGTGAAGTGTTGCACCTTTCAAAATTCAATCCGTCCAAGTTATACGGTCGCTCACCCGTCGCCAGCATGTGGCGACAGGCGCAATCGCTCACCGCGATGGACAACTACATTTACCTCGCGTATCAAAAACGACGCATACCTCGTGGTGTTCTCGCCATCACCACCGACAACATTCAATCCACCGCTTCGTTTTGGAAAGGCGCAGAAGAAAAAATGGAGCGCGACCCGCACTACATTCCTAAAGTTGGTGTTGAATCAGCATCGGGTCGTGGCAAAGTTGAGTTCGTTCGTTTCATGGACAGTCTTGACGAGATGCAATACGCGCAGGTTCGCGATGAAATCCGCATGCGCATAGCCGCTTTCTACGGTGTATCCAATGTTTTTATGATGGACGCTGGCAAATCCGGCGGACTCAACAACGAGGGGATGCAAATACTCGTGACCAACCGTGCTGTTGAGTCGGGACAAAAATTGTATTCTCGCGAGTTATTCCCGCGCCTTCTTGAGCAGATGGGCGTTCACGATTGGTCGCTCACGCTTTATCCGAATGAAGAAGAAGACGAAATTACGCGACTACGACGCGACGAACAGGAAGTCAACATCGCACAGCGTATGCAGGCTCTTGGGTTCCAGCCGGAATTGACCGAGGATGCTGGACGCGACATACGCTTTGTCTACAAGAAACCCGACCCACAAGAAGCCGCTATGCAACAACAGGCTGGCGGCGCGATGGGCGGCGGTATGCCACCCGGAGGAATGCCTCCCGGTGGCGGTATGCCTCCACCTATGCCGCCGGGGGGCGGCATACCTCCACAGGGTGGGGGTCCGATGATGCCACCGGGGGTGGGGCTTCCCCCCGGAGGTGGAGGGCCTTCTCCCGGTGGCGGTCAAATCATGATGATGGAGAAGGCTATTGGTCTCGGCGAAGGAACAGGTCAACGCGACCGTGGTCCCGCCCCCATCAGTTCCGAAACGCATCAATCCGGCGCGCCTTCAACAAAAAAGAATCAACGCGGCGCGAAGAAAACGCCCATTGAGGAAGCACTTGATAGCGTTCAAGCGGCAAAAGACCCGACCGCGAAACAAAAAGAAAGCGGCTTCCAATAGGTTAAAGGGGTGATGTGTCCTCGTCGGACGCATGAGCCTGCTCGCGAAGATGGACCCAATGGTGCGCAAGTTGGAGACCGCTATGTCGGAATTCAAAGTCGCGCTTGCAAATAACGACCTCGTATCTGCTGAACAATTTTTACGCAGTATCAACGCGACCGCAGACTTCCTCGCTGACGATGTGACCGCGATTTACAAATCTCAAACAGGCGGCGACAAAGTGTTAGGCGTCAACGACCGATTTGCAGGTGGCTTCCCTGTTGCTCAATTCAACAGCACTCAAGGAGTCATCGCAAAGAGCGACCGACCGATGGGCTACATCGGTCCCGACCGCATCGGTGGATACTTCAAGAAGCAAGGACAGGTGTGAGCGTGTCCGAGGAAGCCGGAGACGCTATGTTGCTGATGAAAGCACTCATCAGCAAAATGGAGACGATGGACGCTGAAATTCAAACCATGCGAAAAAGCATGAACACACCGGAACTGTTGCTTAAGCGCGCAGGTTTTGTTCGCACCAACACTCCTGCAAACGAGGATGTTTGGGGCGACCCATTACGCGGCGAACGCGATTCGGTTATCAGCAAAGCCGCCGCCGCGATTGATGACGCAGGCATGGCTATGCCCGAAACGAACGAAGCATGGCACGACATGTCATGGGATGATATTCATGCGATGGCGAACACCGCCGCGGAAGTTGAAGGAAGGAGGATTGACCAATGAAGCCAATGAAGGTTGAAGCAGGACAACACGCGCCCGATATTGACGAACTCATCAAGCAGGCCAACGAGTTGATTGAGAAGGCCGAGGCCAAAGGCAAGCAGTTGGGGTCAAAGACCGGCGACTCGTTTGAAAGCGTTCGTGGTGTTGACAAAGTTCGTCCCGGCACTTATTGGACGAACCAGCAACAGATTGAGGTTGAGGATGTCAAGAACACCGGCGCGAAGAAAGAGGAAGCAAAACTCAAGACACATGCCGGATGGCCGAATGTTGTTGAGATGCGCGAGAACAAGGCTGGCGACCCATCCGATAAAAATCCCGAAGGAGCATACAATCTCACCGACTTTTATTGAGGTGAGAAAGTGCGTGAGGATGCAGTAGCGTATAACGCGCGAGTTGTCCAAGAGTTTGTAGAGGCTGTTTTTCTCAAGGCTGATGCAAGAAACGAAGCCGTCAATGTCATTCTAAGTGCGCAAAACATGCGCAACTACGGTCATGACGCTTCTTACTATGAAGGGCAAGCGCAGGCTTACCTCGCTAAAGCGAAAGTCAACTTGGGTTTGAATGTCCCAGCGCGACAAACGGCGCAGGCAACTTCTCGCCGTGACACCAGCATGGAGCGCGCGCCTCCGCGCCATTTCAAAGCACGGCAAATTTTCAACGAGGAAATGTTGTTGGAAGCGTTGGAGGCTCATCAACGCGGCGACGATAGCATGTTGAACAGACTGGCTCGCAAAACGATGGGGTGGCGCGCTGACACCATTCCGAACAGGAAAGAACGCACGGTGAGAGACGAGGCGACAGGACGCGAGTTGCACCAAGACATCGCGGGTCGCCATCACAAATTTGAGACCCTGCAACTCTACCCACCGCACAGCAAAAGAGTTTCGTTTGGCGAACCGATGTTCCAAAAAATGAAGCGATACCTCTACAAAACCGAAGACGAAACATTTGGCAAAAACGCGCGCCTTCTTGATGGAAAGATGAGGCATGTTGCGAAAGGTCTCCACGCTGATTTGAGAAAACCTCACCAATTCACCAAGTGGGACGGTTCTAACGCGAACCTTCTCGCGTTTTACGGAAAAGGCTACAATCAATTTCTTGACACCATGAGAAAGAAATACGGTCAGCAGGCTCCTCTTTTGCAAAGTAAGCAACTACCGAAAGTCTACCTGCTCATCAAGAATTGGATAAACGAAGGTCTTGATGAGAAAACGGTGATGAATGAAATCATCAACGATGACGCTTCGGGCTTGCGTAGAGAGGGTCGCAAGGGTATGACGCCCGCGGAGTCTCTACGCGACCTTGCGGAGAACGACCCGCAAATTGAAAGCAAACGAACCGGCCTCATTCCCTATCTTTTCGGCACTTACATGCTCCCGCCGGAACAAAATTTTGAGATGTGCAAGTGGTTGCTCAAACAAGCGGGTGGTCTTGGCACCGACGCCGACTTGGGAAAAATTTTGGGCGTGCCAGCAGAAGACGCGCGTGGTTTCATGTCGCATCACAGCATGCTGATGGGGAGTGTGCTGAACAGAATGTATGCGGGTGGTCCGCAATCGCGCGGCCACACACAAGTCGTTGGCAATCGCCGCCTCAAAAAAGTGGCCGACGAAAATGAAGAAGGTCGTAAGGCGCGCTTGGATAAGTTGCGTGAAGGTTTGAACAACGGAAGCGAATGGCACAACATTGAAGACGAAACGCTTCTGCAAGCCTTGTCGGGCGTTGACATGAAGGACATCGCTGAACGCTTTGCGGACAGAACAGGTCGCATCGTTGTCAATGAAGGTGGGCAATACCCGGAGATTGATGGCGACTACATCTACATGGACGAAGAATTGCCCGACTTGAAGCGTCTACATCAAGGAGGTTTCTTTGAGGAAGACGAGGACATCTACCAAGAATTATGCGACCGCACCGTGAACGCGTTTGGCGATTTTGAAAAGAGTGCTGGTTTGCGCGAGGGGTTGCACGGCTACCTCTACACGCACGATGTCAAAGACGATTTTGAAGTCAACGAAGAACCCGTCGTTGAGAAGACCGCTAAAGGTCTGCTGATGGACGGTTTGGGACATCATGGCAACGCCCACGGCGAACAGGGTGACATCAACAACTTGTTCCACGAAGCAATGCCGAATGTGTTGTTCAAGGAGATGGATGAGCGCACCTTCCTTCCTGCGCGTCGGAGAGATGAGAACAAACGCAGAACTCGCGCCACGACCGAACAGACGAACACTTACGAGCCGAGCGGCGACCAAGAGTTGGACGAGCAAACGCTGGCCCAACTGCGTCAAGACCTCGGAGACTCGCCGGACTTGGACGAGCAGGTTGCTCGTTTCAAATCCGGCAAGCCCGTGGTCGTTGAGCGCGACCGTCTGCAAGACCCAATGAGTGCGACATTGGAGATACTACCCAAAGGCGACGCGCAAGAATTTGCAGGGGATATGCCAAACCCACGCATACCCGCGACCAGCAGTCTTCACTCTTTCCTCGCACCTTTCAGCGACCACATCACGCGAGGCTCCGTAGAACCGGAAGAGAAGGGCATGGACTTGGTCGGCTTCACCAGTCTTGAGAGTATGCCTAAGTCGCGGCACGATGTGACGCACGCGACACCCAAGCGTAACCTACGAGCGACCCACACCCACGCTCGCAACAGTAACAGTCGTAATTTGACGAAATCAAGACAAATGCCCGACTCCGATTTGCGCAACATTCTTCACACCAAGAAAGACGAATTGACGCAAGAACAGCAGATGGTCCTCATGTCGCTCGCAATGGGTGCGCACCACGATTTGAGCATTCACGACGATGACGCGTTGGACTTCTTTGAGGAATTAAGCAAGCCGGAGAACGATGGGAGGCGCGTTGAAATGTTGAAGAACAGGTTACATCATGACCCTATCGGCTACGGTCGCAGAAATCCTCAACTCTTCAACGACCTGTTTGAAGAGGAGACGACACCGCGCTTTGCCATTTACGACGCTGACGAATGGAAGAAGTGGAATGACAGCGAGAAGTTACTTCACCTTCAACATAACCCCATGCCGGAGGCTGTTACTCACGGCATTAAGACAAAAAACCGCTTGCTCAATTCTCTGTTGGAACTTGACAACATCTACCAAAACGCCGGACCGCGACAGAAAGAGCAACGCAAGGCTGAACTTGCGCGACTTATCAACGAAGGTAAAATTGAGGAAGGCACTCATGTCGGTTTGCGAGAACGACATGACGAGGACGAAGGCGTTTCTTTGCAGGGATTGGTGGTGGCACCAACACCCGCTCACATCTACAAACGAAAAGCCGCGAAAGTGCAACGCGCTTTGACTTTGGCTCAACGCGCGGGAGACGAAGAAGAAACAGAACGGTTGAGTCAAACGCTGTCAGCCATGAACAGCAACGCGCCCGTGGAAAGTGCTGGACAGGAGACGCAGAAGAACATGGAGCGATATTTGACAAACATGTTTGAGTCGCACAGGAACACAAAGACGCTGTTCAACATGTTGCGTAAGGGTGTTGAGAAACACATCCCGAACGCGTATAACAAAGGCACCAACGCGGACCATGACATGACCGCTTACACCATGCGCATTGCTGAAATGTTGCAATCGCTTGGACCAACCGCGAGAGCCAAGTTGATGACGACAAAGAACAACCTCTTCTACAACGGCAAGCGTTTCACTCTCGGCGAACTGTTCAGCGAAGAAGAAAAAAGAAGCATCATTGATTTGTCGTCCCAGCGCGAAGTTCATGAAGCCAACGAATCCTTCGCCAGTCATCTCAAGGACGAACATTTTGAAGGTCGTCAACCAACGGCCTACAAAGCCGCGCTTTCCGTAGCGCAAGGTGCTGGGGGCAAAAAAGCCAATGCGCGCTCAACTACCATCTACGAAAAGGTCATGGCCGAAGTTGAGAAGGCGGCAGAAGAACAGGGCATCACTTTTGCCGAAGCGTTCGCCGCGCGTTATTATCCACATCAGCGGTCGGGAGAGCGATACAAATACAAGAATCGCGCACTTCAAGCGAAGCCCCTTGAGGGATACCCCAACTTTGCCAATGTCAACAACGAAGAGTTGCGACAGCAATTGGTTGCTTCTTTTAGGAACATCAAGAGCGGCAACTTGGGTGGTATGCACCGTTCAGCCGAAGCACAGCGAGAAGGGCTTCTCCACGGTGGCGACACCGTAAAGGTCGTCAACGCAAAGAGGCAAGAGAAGGACATCAACATCTATCAAGAGCGCGAGGCTATTCGCGAGGTCATGAACCATTATCTGCAAGAGACGGGCAAAGGTAGCGATGTCGCAATGGACTTCAGCACGGTCGCGCGAGGTTTCCGAGGCAATGTTGCCATGACAGCAAAGAAAATGATGAACTTCGCCGACCCCAAGTCGCTGTTGAACTTTGGGTTAGCAACGGGTGACACCACCAAAACAGGCTCGGCCACGGTGTTGACGGGAGGCAAACAGGCTGTTGGCACGAGCGGTGGCGACTTTGCTCATGCCTCCCCCTATCCCGTCAACGCGTCAAGAGAAAATCAATTTCACTTCGGCTTGCCTTCCAAGTCCACCCACACCTTCAACGAAGACGCAATGGCTGATGGTTTTCTCATCATTGAAGACGACAACGCCCACGCTTACAACCCCATGCCCACCACGCAAAGCGTCATGAATCGCGACCCTATGCGTCATGTAAACCGGGACTTGAAGCCTCTCAACATAAACGACCGGCAACACATCAACTACGCCGAGTTCGCGCAAGGTATGGAGCCGAACCCCAACATTCGCGTGGGTCAGCAAATACAGAACATCATGGCCCATCCAACACAGCAGGAGACGCCGGTCACGCTCAACGACGACATCATGCAGTATTCTCTTTCCCTCCGACTCAACGCGTTGATGGATGACACGCTCTTCATGAAGGACGACGGTCGCCCACCTCCTGTCAAGTTCATGCATCGCATTTTTGACTTGGAAGACATGCAACACTTGCGCGGCTTCACGGGCGATTGGGTCATCTCGCTCTACCCACAAGGCGAACATGTCATTGCGACGAGGAAAGGTAAAAAGTTCACAGCGTATGGGGCAGAAGGAGAAGTGAAGTTGGATGAGGCGATTGTGGAAGAGGTGGACAAAGTCTACGAAAAGGACTTCACGGTTCACGCGATTCTTCATGATGGAATAATGACCGTTCTTGACTTGCTCAAGACGGCAGACGAAGACACGCACAACATGCCGACCAAGGACCGCATCCGTCATCTACGCGCTCAATACGAATCCAGCGAACACATCAAAATGCCCGAACCTATCAACACCAAGCGTAGCGATGACGAAGGGTTGCAAACCGCGGTTGACGGTTTGTTAAAAGAAAATGAAGAGGACATCCTACTACGCGACGCTAACGCGACTTACATGAAAGGTGAACCTCGGCATCCGAAGTGGGTGTTGCTCACCAAGGAGAAGGTCGTGGATGTCGTCATACTCTCTGTCTCCGGCACAACTTACGGCATCGGTGTTGGTCCGCTCATGCACCCGGAACACTACGGGAAGCGCGCGCAACAAGTTGGCGATGAACACTACATGAATGTAGGAAGCGCAAAAGGACCGCGTGGATTGAAGGTCGGCGACTTCGCAACGGTGCGTTGCACCGGCGTTTCGGTGACAAAGAAAGAACATCCACTCTACCGAATCCGTGCGGCGAAAATCACCGACAACGAACCGTTTGCCGCAAACAGCGTGGAGACGCTGGCTATCATGGCAGGCGACCATAATGTTCCGCAGAAGGTGTCTGTGAAGAAAGGAAACATCGTGGTGTCGTTCCCTGCATTTGACGATGAAGTTATTTGCAAAACGCGTGAGGAAGAGGGTCTTTGGACCATTGAACCTCACTCTTCGCTATGGGGCAACGAATACCTCGTCAAGTTGGCCCGCGACCAAGAGCCGTATTGGGAAGCATCAGCCGCGCTGTTGCTGTTGAAAGAAAAAACCGAAGAGCCGGAATACGATGAGGTCGTCCCCGAACCGCCAGCAGGTCACAGCAAGAAACCAAAGAAAGTGTTGGAAGAGGAAGAAGAAGTCATCAAGCGCGGGCTTGAATTGTTGGAGCGTGGTTTGGAACAACTAACGAAGGAGAAAACGACCAGCACCGGAATTCAAGGGTTGGGTATTGGTTACGCGACTTATGACGAGTCTCCTCGCGGCCCGACTGAAAACATTCGCGACGACACCATGCCGGACTTTGACCCTCAAGCGCGAAGAGATGATGAGTTGAAACCCGCTACGGCCAAGAAAACCAAGCGACTGCGAAGCACCGAAGGTGAAGAAGCAACGCTGGAAGAGGACGGGGTAATCGCGGTTGAGAAGAGTTCCTTTCATATAGGATGAAAAGAAGTCGGGTGAGCAATGGCGATTCTCGCGGCACCTGCTTCGTCCTCCGACCCCATCATTTTGAAGGGGATTGGTAACGACTTGGTTGTCGCTGGATACGCGTCAGTTGAGA
>Ga0208159_1000803_pt1 | contig 12191 bp, 30 predicted proteins | sample 9_EtaG_FD_184082 | JGI IMG/M metagenome (GOLD analysis project Ga0208159, IMG submission 184082) | Marine viral communities from the Subarctic Pacific Ocean - 9_ETSP_OMZ_AT15188 metaG (SPAdes) (version 2) | ecosystem: Environmental > Aquatic > Marine > Oceanic | place: Pacific Ocean | collected... | reverse complement strand
GAAGCGTCTCAAATTAAAAAAATAATTAGATTCTTTAAACAAGGAATGTCTGTAAAGAAAACAAGCAATAATATCTTTGTGATAAGTCCAAACATATTTACTATAAATTATAAATTAGGTAGCAGCACTAATGATCATCCATCAATAGGAAGAATTAAAAATTGTGCTTTAACAAATCTAACTACTACATATGGTAATGGTAATACATACATGACATATGATGATCCTGGTAGAACCATGACTCAATATACAATAAGTTTGGACTTTAAAGAATTAGATCCAATTACCGAAGATGATTATGGAGTTGGAAGTGGCCCTGTAGCTGAGTCAGACGATTTCTTTGTTACTCCAGGACTTTCAGGAGATCAAATAGGTTACTAAAATGGCAAGTTATTTCAGACAAGTTCCAGATTTTAATTATGTCAACAGAGATTCTGATGGCAAGGGTATTGGTGACTATCAGATTGTAAAAAACCTTTTTAAAAGGGTAAAGATTCGTCAAGACATTCTTCAAAACTTAGCATACTTTACTCAGTATAAGATTCAGGGTGATGATCGTCCAGACAATGTTGCTTTTGAAATCTATGATGACGAAACACTTGATTGGTTAGTTTTACTATCCAATAATATACTAAATGTTCAATCAGAATGGCCTCTAACACAAGCGGCATTCAATGATTTCTTGATGAAAAAGTATGGCGATAGTGAAAAAATTAATAATATTCATCACTATGAGACAAGAGAACTAAAGAATGATAGTGGTGAGATCATTGTTAGAAAAGGAATGATCGTTCCTAAAAATTATAAATTAGAATACTTTGATATCCAAAGAAACCAATATGTTGTTAGAAATAATGAAGTAGATGTAGTGACAAATTATACTTATGAAGTTCGTAAGGAAGAGAAAAAAAGAAACATCTATCTTATAAAAGACACATATCTTGAATTAATACTTGAAGACGTAAACAAATTGATGCCATATAAAAAAGGTTCTGCTCAGTATGTGAGCAGAACCCTGAAAAAAGGTGATGATATTAGATTGTTTAATTAACTCTCTGCCAGTTTCTGGAAGTATGAGAGTGCATCATCTTCATCTTCATCTTTAGATACAACAGGTTTAGAAACAGTAATATCAGGAGCGTTGAAGTCGGGTTTAGAGCGTGACAGAGACTCCTGAATCTGACGTTCAGCAGATTCTTTTGCTGCATAGTCATCATACTCAGTCTCTTCTTCAACAGGGGAAGGAGTACGAGACTTCTGTCCTAGAACATACTTAAGACGACGCTCAAGATCTTCGTAAGACTTGAACTGATCTTCAGAAGTCAGTCCAGCAAGAGAGTATTGCTTCTTCCAAATTGCTTCCATAGCATCATCATCGCTCAACAATGGAGCAGGTGCTTCAAACTCAGACTTATCGTAATTCCAGTAACCATCCTTCTTAACAATCTTCAGTTTGAAGTTTGCACCTTGCCAGAAGTCAAAAGGATTGATAGGAGTTTCGTCTTCAAACTCAGGTTGCATTGCTTCCATGATCTTGTCAAAGATCTTTTTACCAAACTTATAGAGGAAGACGCTACCTTCATTATGAGGATTAGTGGGATCCTTTACAACATAGACATTTGCATAGTAAGACAGTTTACGTTTCTGCTTACGAACAACATCTTTGTTAGATTCAACACCGCTGTTCCACAGTTCACGGTTGTGCTCCGAAACAGGATCTTTTTGTCCCAGAGTTGTTAGAGAGTTTTCAATGTACCAACCACCAGGGCCTTGAAAGGCATGGGAATACATTTTTGCCCAAGGAAGATCTTCTCCTTCAGGGGCAGGGAGGAAACGGAGTACAGCGAAACCGTTACCAACTTTATCGACTTCGGGTTTCCAAAGACGATCATCGCCTCCGCTAGCGGTATTGTTCATCTTCTCAACTTCCTTAACAAGTTTGGAAGTTAGAGAACCGATAGAGGATTGCTTTTTGAGATCAGAAAATGACATGTTGCTTGTATTAGTGGGATTTGGCTTTTGGGTACTTCGTTATTCTACACGTTTGAACCCTAGGTGTCAATCTGCTTCTTCATGGCGTCGAGCATCTTTCCCATGTTAGAAAAGATGACACTAATGTCAACGTCCTTTGGAAGCCCCATCATTGTAGCAGATTCTACAATGCGGGATTTCATCATCTTGGCTTCGGGATCATCGGACAAACTCAGTCTCGTATAGAGAACCTTTTGTTTCTCCAGCAGTTTTTCCAGAAGCGAAACGTGGAATCTTTTTTCCTCCTTATTCATGGAGGGAAATTTAAAAACATTACTATAAACATCTTCCTGAAGTTCTTGAATTTCCGTCATTTCTGCACGGACTACTTCAGAATCAAAAAAACTCATGCTTCTCCTAAAACTACTTCCTTGAGTATTTTTTTGTAACGAAATACATCAATATTTAGGAAGGGTGTGTACTTCCTAATTTTTAAACTTACTGATGTCCATACAGGATCAGTCAGTTGTTTATCCCAGTTAGTTTTATAACCAATGATAAGATTCAAGATTACCATGGTTTCAATGGACACGTTACCTTTTAAATACTCTTTGAGAATTTGTGGGTGTCTTGATCCATCCAAAGCAAACATTGAATCAAAGTTATTGTCAATAAAAACTTTATCAGTCTCTTCCTTAAACAAATAAGATAAAGACTGAGTTCGTTTCTTCCATGACATGTATCTATCTTCACCTTCTCTAATCATCTCACCTATCCAAAGTTTTGCTGGATCAGTGCAGTCGATGAAATTAGATACAAAAAATTCAACTACTTCTTTATCAGATTTATTTCTGGCAAGTTTCTCAAACCAAAAACGATCTTTACGTTTGTAAAAGGATTTTACTGTGGCACGACTTTTACCACAGTACTTATGATAATCATACTTTTCTTTGGTGAAGTGATTCTTCAAAGAGAGGTATGATTTATAGGCATCGAACGGCATCACGAAAAACTCTACAGACTAAAATTTTGCCGGAAAATTTTTTGCCCCCTTTTTGGAATCAAAGGGGCAATTTGGCACGGGAGGTTCTCTTTAAAAAGTTTAACTCCATTGCTTCATACTTCAACTTCTCTTTCAGAGGTTTTGAAATTAATTTTGGAACAGACTCCACGTCAATTGAATTCATCTCACAGAAATGAACAATCGCATCGATATAACTCATGTCCTGATTATCAAGAACAAGTTTTTCAATATCCTGCGCGAATTTTGACGGGCAGAAGAATTTCTTTTCTAGTGCTTTTTCTAGTTCATTCTCCATTCTCTGTCCTAGTATTGTGATGTACAAATTCTTTGATGTAACGAACTAGAAGTTTAATATAGTCGTCTTTGTTTCGTTTGTCAAATACTTTTACTTCGCCACCAGGAGTTACCATGAGAGTGATTAATTTTTTGACTGGAATACCAGTCATCTCATAGTAGGCACAAGCATAAAATGTTTCTTGGACAAAGTAATTCTCTAACCACTTTTCAGGTTTAATTTTTTCAGATGTTTTAAAGTCAATGACTGCAAGTTCGCCTTCGTACTCTCCGATACAGTCAACTCTACCTGCCAATCCAAGATACTCAGAATATAGAGTTCTTTCAATAGCGTGTACGTTATTTATCTTATCAAGATATGGCTTTGCATGATGAAACATAAACTGAGTTGCAGGACGAAACTCATCCCAGTTTAATTGCAGATTCATTAAGTATGCTTGTGCTGCCTCATGAAAATCAGTTCCTCTTGCAGTTGCTTTTTTTGTAATACGATTTGCTTCTTCAATACCAACTCGTTTTCTCCACTTCACAAAAATCTCTCTATTATAGAAAGATGTCACAGAAGTAATGGAGGGCACCCACTGTCCATCAGGAAGGTTATATAAGCGGATACCCTTAGTTTCTTTTTTGTTTAATTCAATGTCACCTAGAAAATTATGATGAATGAAGTTCATAGATTAAGATCTGTTTTCGCAAGCAAGTATTCTTTACAGAGTCCAGAACGGACAATATCTTCAACACCGAATTCTATAATATCAACAGATGGCATTACTCTGAGAATTTTCATGAAATCAGCAATTCCATTTTTCTCATTTTGTTTAACCAAGTCAGTCTGAGTAGCATCACCACAGAACATAATCTTGGTGTCTTCACCAACCCTAGTAATAATACTATCAAGTTCGTGAAAATTCAAGTTCTGATATTCATCAACAATAATAATTGCTTTATCAAGGGTTGTACCTCTAATAAATGAAGTACTCCAGAAACTAATTGTGCCCTGAGTTTTCAGATTACCATATAGCATTTCAAAGTCTGTCTCTGAAGGAAGAGAGAACATATACTTCACCATATTTTTATATGGAATCTGATAAATGTCAGACTTATCTTCGTGATCTCCCGGTAAGAAACCAATTTCTCTGGTTGCTACCAGTGAACGTACAATGTAAATCTTTTCATATGGAGATCTTTCATCAAGAACATCTCTCAACGCATTGTAAAGGGTAATAAAAGTTTTACCTGTTCCTGCTGCACCATATGCAACTAGGTTTTTATCATCAGCGTATGAATCAAACAGTTTTTGTTGATTCTCAGTAAGGGGATCAATGTCCCTCATTAATTCGGTGTTGATTGGTTTACGACGCTTCATTTGTTTTGCAGTTAAACCGACACCAATAGGTTGATCTCTTTTTCTTTTAGCGGGCATAGATTAAACAGGTTTGACGTTAGAACCAGGATACTTAGATGCACGATGCAAAACATCGTTCCACCCAGGATGAGACTTTTTGAGTTTATCGTAAACTTCTCCAAGTTCACCACAACTTGGTGCGGTAGTTGGATCACTCCAGTCTCTTTGCCATTCAGGATTATCTTTTAACCACTGACTCCATTCATGAACACTGAGTTTGATATCCTTTTGTTCACCAGTTTCCTTATTAATAATAGGGTATGTAGCCATAGAAATTAACTTACGATGTAATATTTATTCACCAATCTAGTGCTTCTGCAATAGATGGGAACTGTTCTTTGAACACACGCTTTGCATCATTAGCAATGTCCATATGCTCCTTCTGTGTGCCGTTAGCAGAACGCAGATCGATATAATGGATCCACGACCTTATAGAGCCGCTCATATAGAGTCTTGTGGGCACAGCGAGGGGAAGCACAAAACGCGAACACTCCTTTGCGATTCCCTCACGAATCAATTCATTATAGAGATCCATACCCTCATTAAAGTATGCCTCAATACGTTGCTTCAAGAACTTAGTCTTTTCAGGATCAATATCATCAATAGAGTTCTGTCTATTCTTTTCATCCTGACGACGTAGTTCAGGGACAGGGATACCGGCGTCCAACCAGTTTACATCTGCATAGCGTTGTGAAAATTCTTGATATGTGAAGCTCCTATGGCGAAGCACTTGAGCGGCTATGCCCCTGGTAGTATTCAACTCTAGAGTCATGAACGCTTGTTCAAAGATACTCCAGTGTTGATGTTTAATACAGTAACGTAAAAGTCCTGCAAAAGAATCGTTTTCCTGATTTTGAGGATTACTTACACGAGCACAATAAGCTATGTGTTTTTCCGCATCAGGAGTTACACTGATTAATTTTACGTCGTTCATGGATTATTTTTTAAAAAATAGTTTGATTTCTTCCCAGTGAAAAACATAGAAAGAACTTCTCATAACATTCATATGAGTGAGTTTTGCAATCCTATGTTTTCCATCAATCATGCGGTACCTCTTATTAAAAGGATTAGGAGCACCATCAACAATTATACCATGAAAAGTAGGATCGCACTGAATGTATCTTAGTCCATTGCAACAGATACATTTTGGGCCAGAGTTTTCAAAACTGAGATCTCTTCCTAACCAAGCAATATCTTCATGATCAACTTCTTGAATCATATCATCACATAAAAGATGTTTGATATCATCTATATCTAATATCAATTCTTCAGAATTTAAAACTCTCCAATCACCATATTCATAAGTGAATTTTGCACAGTGTTTACCATGCAGATTATTCATTGTTTTTGAACTTCTTGCGACATTTTTTTAGATCTTTTAGTTCAGTTTTGATAATTTGATAAGCATCTTCGGATGAGATTTTTCTCCCCATTTCCATGGCGATAGCAAACTCAACTCTTGTTCCAAAGTGTTTTAATGCTTCTTCAAAGCAATTTAATTCTTCATACATGATTAATCAGGATAACCGTCATCGTCATTAAAAACTTCATCATAATCTGAAACGGGTAGATAATATGAGGCAGGATCATCAAAATTTTCTTGTTTCGTATCGTAAGCCTCAATATTAGAGTATACCTCTGACTCTAATACATCTACCAGAGACTTTAGATTCCTCACGATGAGTTTAAGTTTATCTCTATCCATAAAAAAATGGGAGGTTTCCCTCCCATTGTATCAATATTGTATTAGTAAGTCAATCACTTAGTGTATGTGTGTCCGCGATAAGTAAACTTACCGTGAACTGCCTTAGGTGCTGCAGAATACTTCTTAGTTACAATACCACGATATGCAGTATGAGTAATTTGTGCATCATGCAGAGCAGACTGCTTTTCAATCTGCTTCTTGATAAGGTTTAGTGTGTTCATGAGTCTTCTCCTGAAGTTGGGGTGAGGTTTTAAGTCTCCCGTTCCTTCAGTCGTTTGCGTCCCAATACCACTCACACTCTGGTGCTGAATCCTTTACGGTTTCAACTAATTCTACCTTAATTGAATCAGATAGATTATTTTCATTTTTAATCTTCAACATGATTGCTGAAGTTTGTTGACAACTGAGTGTAGTGTACAGAAGAAATTCTGCCATGGGATGAACGCTCCGTTCCGCGACTTACTTGCGTCCCACCCGAAAGCGGGATGAACGTAGGGTTATTATACCCTTCATGAATTATATAGTCAAGAAGTTTTGTAATATGTGATACAATTTTATTTTTTCTATAGAAACATGCCTTTATCAGACATATAATGTAAGGTTTCCTTTAATGTGCCACGGTGATTGAGCCCAATGGAAATCTGAGGATACTCTGCTTCACTGCCAAACTCAGCACGAAACTGTTTATCGCTAAAGTCAGAACCTAATAAAAATTCTTTTACTTTTTGTCCACATGATTCAAGAACCATCTTTGCTCTTTCAGATTCTTGACTACCATTACTATAAACAAGTGCTTCAATCATTTGGCCTTCCTCCAATTTTATCCCACATTTCTTGCACTAGATCTTTTGATGGGGGCATTTCTATGTATGGAGAATTTCTTGAAGTCTCCTGCCATTTATCAATCTCTTCCTGTGTAGGTACATTGACTCTTACTCTATCACCTTTTTCAGAAAACTCCTCATTCATATCAATGAATGTCTGAGGTGTAAGTTTAATTTTTTTGGGTTGATGCATTTTTCGATATTGATTAGCACCCAAATTATCTAGAAAATCATTCATGCTTTTTTAACCAACAGGATTTACAAAGAGGAGTCATCAAAAGTTGAGGACACTTATTTGCTGGAATCATCTTACCACATGAACTACACTTTGTCTCCCACATTTTCATTAATCTCGCTGTCTCCAATCATCAGGTTTGTCACGTTGAAACCAGTCTCTAATATCTTCTGCACTATCGAATCCCGTTTTGTAATTGGATGGATCGGGATCACCTAGCCCCATCCTATTCATAAAATCTTCAATGCTACCTTCCTCAATATCTTGAGCAGCTTGACGACGTGCTTTATTCAACCAATCTCTAGCAAGAGTATGTGCCTTGGCAAGTTTTTCTGCCCAGATCATATCATCCAGAGGAACCTGTTCTTTGTTGGCAATGCAACGACAGATAGACTCCAGACGAAGACGGTATGCGGTAGATAACATATTAGTCTCTAAGTTTAAGTTCTAAATCTTCCAACTTATGATACTCTGCATGTGCTCTCTGCTGACGGACACATATAATATCTAGTATGTCTTTAATAATATCCTGATTGTCAGCATAGTCATCCAGATACTGATCGATTGCTTCTTTTAAGTACCGATATCTATGCCACTCAGGACTATAGGGTTTGTAATTCATAATAAAATATTCATATGTGGGTATTTAGTTATCGTTCAATGTAATTAAGAGTGTGATGACTTGATTTTAACTGATGAATAATTATATCGCAACCTATTTTAGGTTTTGCTTTACCACATGTAAATATATCTACTGCTGCCTCTCCTTTTTCTGGCCAAGTATGAATGCTGATGTGACTTTCAGAAAGCAGACAGATGGCAGTTACACCTTGTGGTTCAAATTTTTTTGATATGGTTTGAACAATAGTTGCACCACTTGACTGAGCAGCAATCTCTAGCAAATCCTTGAGATATACATCGTTATTCAGATAGTCATAGTCACACCCGTAAAGGTTTAACAAATAATGATCACCCATTACTCAATTGCTTTTGAATCAATGCCGTATTCATCCACTAAACGATCAACCATTGTTTTAATATCAGAAAGTTTAGATACTTCAGCAATATTTGATTTTTGAAATTTTTTTAATTTTTTATATTTTTTGATGAGTTTACTAACTTCATCGGTATTAATTTGAAATCTAACGTTTCCATCTTTTTTTGGATCGTTAGTAAATCCTTTAAAACCACTCATGATTTTTTCTTTTTTTCTTTTGGAGGAGGGTTGCCCCAAAGTTTAGGACTAACCCTACCCTCAGATTGTTTCATAGTAACAAAATCATTCTTGTACTTATCATAATAAAAATCAAAAATACTTGATTGCTTTTGATCTATGACTAAATCAAAGTGCTCTTCACCATCTTTATTATATGTGACAAGAAAACAATTATTTGGAAGATCCGTTGTGTTGTCTACACTCGGATCACAATCTTCTTTAATAATTTTCAACTGCGTCCACCCCATTGAATATCAGGAAATGCCTCTTTGACAATATCATAGGTGATTTTGTATTTGTCTGCAAGTTTTTTATCCTTACATAGACAAAGAATTTCGGCCTCTTCAGGATGCAGTCCTTCAAGCATTTGAATGAACATGGTTTCTCTGCGAAGTCCAGAGAGTGCATCATTACCACCCTTCACAAAATTGTAGAGATGTTTGTACTCTCTACGCAAAGAAGTGTGATCTGTACCAACAGGTACTTCATTTTTATTGAAGGGAACATCTCCAACAGGAAGAACTGAGATAACAGTGTCGTCAAAGTTCCAAATAAAAATAGTCTTCAGAGCATCGTTTTCATACTTCTGAAGAATCTCAACTTTTTTTGTTTTTGCGCGTTGCTTACCCGCAAGTTCAAGAATTTCATGGAGAAAGGGATTGGGTGGTAGATCAACCCTCTTCTTCGTCTTCGTCGTTGTCGCCATAATTGTTTTCAAACCTTACTGCTAAAATTTCATCAGGTAGAACATTTCCGTTCTCATCAAACATTTCGGGATGTGTATACACAGGTTGAGTGCAATAGACATGTTCTTTCGCTAACCAACCTATCATACCTCCAACAAAGAAGAACATGATTGATATCAATGTTCCTATCGTTAATGTTACTGCTAACATTTTCCCGTCCTCCGAAAGTTTCTATGTTTTTCTTATGTCCAAGTAAAAATTAAAGTGAAAAACGATATCTCTCTTAAAAAGAGAAACCATATTTCCAAATCTTATTTGGAATGTTTTGGGCGGTTCTACTTTTCTCCTATTTCTAAGTAATAACTCTACCCCACGATTAAGGTGAGGATCTGGTTTATTTAGAGCCTTTTCTTCTCCGTCCAGGTCTTCTGTCATAACTATACCTCTCCGCATCATCAAGAATGCTTACTAAAAATTGTTTGATTTTTCTTGCTTGTGGTTTTGGAATATGTCCATAACCTTCACGCAATTGTTTATGTTCATTATCTTGTCCTCCCTCTAGATACTCTTCTAAATCAAGGACAAGATCTTTTATTTCTTTAGAAATACTACTGACAATGAACTCATCAACATCTTTTCTTTTTGCATTGATAACTCTAAGATAATCATAGAATTTCAACTGGAATTTATGCTGTGTAAAAGCAACATCAATTGACTGCTCGACTATTTCGTAGACTTCTTGATCCATCAAACTAAATTATTTTCTCGTAAATACTTAACAGTTTCTTGACATCCACCAATTAAACTATTTTCAAGAACAACACGAGGAAAAGTAGATTTAAAACCAAACTTTTCGTAAAATTCTGCTCCGGTAAAATCCCTTCCCAATTTGTACTCAACAAATTGCTGTTCGGCAAGACTCAAAGCAGCAATTACTTTTGAGCAATAGGGACAACCAATCTTTGTGTAAACTGCGAAACCTTTCATTTTTTAACAGACTCCCAATCGTTTTCAAAAATTTCCATTCCTTTATCGGTAAGGATGTGATCGTACATTTGATCGAATACCTTTGGTGGCATCGTGCAGATCTCAGCACCATTATACCATGAACGGATGGCTCTTTGTACACTTCTGATAGAAGCGGAAAGAACTTGAGTTCTGATGCCATGAATACGATACAACTCAGAGATAGATCTGACAACCTCTAGTCCTGCCACTGATTGATCGTCTAAGCGTCCTACAAAAGGAGAAACGTATGTTGCCCCCGCCTTCGCTGCTAGGACTGCCTGAGAGGCGCAGAAGATGAGTGTGACGTTAACCTTAATACCCTGCTCTGAGAGGCGCTTACAGACGATTAGGCCTTCTCTGGTGCAGGGTACTTTGATGGTAGCAACATCACCAAATTTTTTGTAAAGACGAATTCCTTCATCATACATTTCAAAGTCGGAACCCATCACTTCCATACTGATGTCTTTAACACCCATACCTTTGATCTCTTGGTAAACATCCTCAGGATTTTTACCACTTTTCATAATTAAGGTAGGATTAGTTGTAACACCATCTACTAATCCGGTACAAAAATATTGATCAATAATTTTTGTATCCGCCGTGTCCAGAAAAATTTTCATATAAAGAGGGGTATTCCCCTCTAATTATATCAGTTAAGATTTACAATATCAACCCAGTAACTAAAATTTATAATATCTCTCTGGAAAATTTTCCATTTCAGGATGATAAGAATCACTCTCACTATGATGTATATCCATAGCCAAAGTTATTCTTACATTATCATTTTGATATTCTCTTACTCCATGAACCAGAGTAGATTTAAAAAATGTAATCTCGCCCTCTGAGTTTTCTACATCAATGAAATAATTATCATCACCAAGATATGATGTTCCAGGATTTAAACATCCTTGTAAAAATATATTTGCACAAATAAAATTATCACCTCTAGAGGAGTGTCTATGAGGTTGAATATAATCACCCTTTCTAAAAGTATTTGCCCAACATTGAACATATATTGGTTCTTTCAATTTAAGTTCATCAAAAGAATTTTTTAATTTAGGTTTAAGTATTTCTCTTATCTCAGGAACATTCAAACAATTAAAACAATGAAATCTACCAGTTAAAGAATTTTCAGGAGTTCCACCATAGATGTCATCTCCCAATTCTTTTATCCTGTCTTCATTGTTCAAAATATAATTTGAAATTATTTTACATTCATCTTTATTCAAGATGATAAATTTTTTGATGAACTGTTCCAATGATTAATTATTATACAGTATTTTTTACTTGTGATGTTTCTTTTACTTTTTTAATTTCTGTAGGTAGTTCTGGAACGGGATGATACTTACGGTATCTTGTAGTCTCAAATGTTTCAAAAGTTTCTTCAGGATTACCGTAACAGATTTTTTTTCTGACTTCTATGATTTCATCATAAGGATCCATCTTTACATCAGGCCACTGAAGATGTGCGTTCTCAGTCACCGTGCGACTGATCACCTCATAATTAACACCATCACCTGATACAGGCAGGACGGCTTCGACGTACTCTTTCTTTTTAGCAGCCATGAAAAAGGGGGTTCAACACCCCCGTATTATAACGATTTTATTCTTTATTGTAAAGGTTTTCTAGTTTTTCCCTAGAGAAATCAACATACATTACAGTATCACCAGGTTTAGGTGCCTCTGGATGTCTTATTGTTTTGGTGGGAGTGTTCAATTCATTGATTGATTTTATATTTGCCCACATTAGGGCAAAAGCACCACCACCGATAGCAAATAAACATCCAAAGAAAAGTAATGGAATCATTTGATTACCTCATGTA
>Ga0208159_1000794_pt1 | contig 12264 bp, 15 predicted proteins | sample 9_EtaG_FD_184082 | JGI IMG/M metagenome (GOLD analysis project Ga0208159, IMG submission 184082) | Marine viral communities from the Subarctic Pacific Ocean - 9_ETSP_OMZ_AT15188 metaG (SPAdes) (version 2) | ecosystem: Environmental > Aquatic > Marine > Oceanic | place: Pacific Ocean | collected... | reverse complement strand
GCGAACGCTGTTCGCCCTCACTTTGAACCTCTCGCAGACGCGATTGAGGACAACGAGGAAGTGAAGAAGGCGCACGCCGCTACCCTGCAACGGGTGGAATTGTCAAGCGCGGTTGATACCGAACTTGAACTTCCCGACTGGCCCGTCTACACGAACATGCGACCTTACCAACGCATCGCTCCCATCATGTATCGCACAGGTGGACGCAACCGCATCCTCATCGCAGACGAGATGGGGCTTGGCAAGTCGCTTCAAGCCCTTGGTTGTGTTGAGTTCGCGCAACACCAGCAGGTTCTCATCGTCTGTCCCGCCATTGTCAAGCACAATTGGGGGAACGAGATTGTCAAGTGGCTCAACGGCGACTATCAAATCATCAAAGGACGGCAAGGAGAAATCAAACCAGCACGATTCCACATCATCAACTACGACATTTTGGAAGCGCGCCTTCCTCAACTGCAAGCGATTGGCTTTGACTGCATCATTTTTGACGAGGTTCACCGCATCAAGAATCCAAAGGCGGCCACCACGAAAGCCGCGCTATCGTTGGCCTCCTACAAAGAAGGCATCATCGCGCTGTCGGGAACGCCGGTCACCAACCGACCCATTGAGTTCTTCCCGGTCCTCAACATGATGCTCCCTGCTACCTTCTCCAACTCATTCACCTTCGCCAAGAAATACTGCAACGCAAAGAAGACGCACTTCGGCTGGGATTTCAGCGGCGCGTCTAACATTGACCAATCGTGGGACAGCCAAATCACACCGTTGAATCACATCCTGCGCGACTTCATGTTGCGTCGTTCAATGGACGACCCGCGCATTGCTGGTGAAATGCCCTCGTTGGTTGAGACCATCATTCCTGTGGAGTTGACGGACAAGCAGAAAACGACCTACAAGAACACGCACAACTCTTGGATGCAGGCATGGGTGGACCAACAGCAGAACTTCGGTTCAACAGACGCGGGCTTCACACTCAACATGATGACTGAACTGCGCCACCAAGCAGGGCTTCTCAAGACAGACGCGGCAGTCAAGTGGGCAACAACTTACTTACAAAACAGCGGCAAGCCACTCGTTATTTTTGCACACCACAAGAATGTCATTGAAGGGATTTACTCCGAACTCATCGCTGACTTCCCAAGCACGCGCTACATCACAGGCGAGACATCCGAGGCTGACCGTCAGCAGAACATCCTTCACTTCCAACAAGGAAGCGTGGACTTCCTCATCTGTTCCACCAACGCCATGCGCGAAGGTGTCAACCTTGACCACGCTAACACCACGCTCTTCGTTGAGCGTGAGTGGGTCCCTGCATGGGAACAGCAAGCCGCGGCGCGCGTTCGCAGAATGACGCAAGAAGAATCCACCTGCCACAAAGTTGTTTTGTCGGCGATTGACACGATTGATTCAATGTTTGACCAAGTGGTTGCCAGCAAAGCCGACCTCGTCCAGCGCATTCTTGATGGCGACTCGGCAAAGACGCGAAACCAAATTGTCAAATCATTGTTGAAAAAATTGAAGACAGGAGAGATGAAAATATGACCGAAACAGAAGAAGAATACACACGACTACCCATCGCAGACTTCACAGTCGTGATGCACGACGGACACCAAGCGAAAATCTCCGACCTTGGAGACAACAAACTCAAGAAGGTGGCACTCAAACATTTGCGCACCATCCGTCGTGAAATCCTCAAGTTGTGCGTCATCAAAGCAGAATTGGAAAAGCGCGAATACGCAGAAGGGCTTGCCTACCTTGCGTCCTTCCGCGAATACAATGTGTTTCAAATGATGACACATGCCACCGCGCTCGGCATCAACAACTACAACAGAACCTACGGTCAGTCTACACCTATCGCCATCGTCAAGGAGGAGGAAGAATGAAGGGCGAGAACAGCCTTTGCTTCGCATGTGACGAACCCTCCAATGTGTGGCTGGACTCGGACCTTCAGCGTAGCGCGGACTACTGCTTCCAATGCTTCTGTATGCAATCTACATGGGAAGAGGCGAGCCGCGTCTTCTTCAACAAACCGGATATGGTCCAACTCATTCGCTTGAAACTCATCGCTGGACAGATGAGCAACAAGAACAGGGAGTTGCTTCAATGGGACAAGTTCTACGGAACGATGAGCCACAAAGACTTGATGGACCCAAATTGGTTCCCCGAACTGCACGAGGTGTGTCACCTATGATTCCAGCCCAAGAACCGCTTGATGTTATCATCATCCCCTACGCACCTTGCCCTTGCCGTAAACATGCGCGCCCCTCGGAACTCTTCATCTACCGCACCATCCCTTACGGTGTCTTTGCCAAAGCCGAGGTGCATTGCGTTGAAGGCAACGGAGTGTGGGATGCATCGTTCATTTTCATGCCGCAAGCATAAATAGGTTCTCCCGCGTCGGGGTGAATATGGGCGGCACATTTACTATACGCGTTTCCAATTTTACGGAGGACGGCAGGTTGTTGAAACCAAACGGCGACGAGGAAACCATTGAAGGTATTCACATTGAGACCGACGACGGAGAGGGATACGAGATAGAAGGATTTGATTACGCGTCTCATCTGCTGGGCGATGTCATCGTTTGCACATGCGGCGACCAAATTGACCCTCACCAAATCGCTCTCTTCACCAAGAAGCGCGAACACATTCTCATTCCAGCGCGCTGTTGTAACAAGTTTCGCTGGTTCAAGGGGGAGTCAGTTTGATTGAAGAAGAGTGGGAACCAAGCGAAGACGACATCGGATGGACGAAAGACCACTTCGCGCGAATGCAAGTAGGAGACACATGGGGCGTGGCCGACGCTGTTCTCAAGAAGGAAAGTGAGACTCACCTCAATGTGGTGTCCGCGTCTCCCTCTTCGCTATTGCCGCTTACCCGAATCGGTAAAGTGTGCGTCGCTCTTGACATTGAGTTCACAGCCGCCGACGCCGAAATCATTCACGACCCGCAAGGGGCGGCACAGGAAGCCGCGCAAGAATGGGAACACGAGGGCATCCCTCTCACGAACTTTGACCTTGAAAACGCGGAGTGGATTCTCGCAGACAGCGAGAACGAAACATGGGGTGTTATTATCCGACACGAATCGGACGACCCCGACAAACCACACGAAGTCACGATGGCTCCAATGGATTATCACCTCGTTGCGGGAGACGAACTTTTCTTCTCTTGGAAAGGCATGCCTGTTCTTGAGCGTGAAGAAATCATCACCCTCGCTGATGACCGTATGTTTCAAGTCGCGCTGAATGATGAACGAATCATCATCATGACGACTCACGATATTGATGGAGACTTGGTTCCTCCACATCTGCGCGGCCTCATTTTTAAGGCAGTTCGGGATGATGAGGAAGAATGAGGTTTGAGGATTTGGCGAGCGCGGTTCACGCCGCACAAACTGAACCGAACAACGCAAGTCATCTCACCGTCCTGTTCAAACGATACGCCGATAGCGCACACGACATCATAACCTTATGTTGCGCAAGTCCAAGGGGTTCAATCAAACCCCACCATGTTGTCAAAATGCTGGCGCAGTCCTACGGATTGTTCCCCGAAGAGTATGAGTCCTTGATGGACGAACACGAAATGCCTTTACTCCTTGCGAGTGAATCGCCGCGGGAGGTGAACGAATCCATATCAGTTCGGGAAGCCATTGAGTTCAAAGAAATGATACTGCGCGGCGAAATCAACGCTGACATTCTATTCAAGTCCATGTCGCAATTGAGTGCGATGGTGTTTTGGGGGTTCGCTTTTGGCAAGTCCGTTATCAACCACCGACGAATCATGCGAGCGGTTGCGTCTCTCACACGCTATGATACAAAACACCTCCAACAAATGCGCGCCATCATGCCGACGGGAGATGTCATCCAGCGTGCGTTGAACGAAACGCTCCCTCATGATTTCATTATCCAACCGGCCTATCCATTCATGGCCCCGCACTACTCACGATGGAACAAATGGTCCGTCCCCTTCACGAACACTCACTACGACATCATCAAAGGAAAACGATACTACGCGCACAGAAGGGGAGACTCCGTCTTCCGTTACGATTCAGCCGCGCGTATGGTGGTGGCCGGTCCGATGTGCGCGGAGCGTCTGCCCGAAGAGGATTGCGTCTGCGAGATGGACGGTGAGAATAACATCATTGAGTGGTTGTATCGTGAGGACGCACCGGACCTATGGATGAAAGGTCGGGAGTTGCGCGCCACCAATCCGAAGAAGGTTGAAGACCGCGCTCATCTGCGTGCGCTCGTCCAGTCCTTGGGAAGAGACGAAGTCTTGCGTCTCGTTGATGCTGACCGTCCATACTTCCATAGCGGGTGTGTGGGAGGATTTATTGTGCCGAGAAGAACATTTGACATACCGTTGCTGATACTTGGAGGATTTCGTGATGGCGAGGGCATCCGCATCAAGGTGGCCGCGCTTGACGGATTTGACCTGTTCCCCGTGGGCTATGCGTATGTCAAAGCCGACGACATCCCCGACAGGCTGGCGCGCCTCTACGACGCACAGGTCATGCTTGATGTGGATGAAGGGTTGGTCGGCATTTTTCATTCACTCGGCTACGAACACGAAACGAAAACGCTCCGCGCACCGTATCTCACACGACTTGACACGACGCTGGGACAAAGCGACGCAATTCAAATCGGCGACCTCATTGAACGAGGTGGAACGAATGGATGAGGACGCCTTCTTCCTCGGCTTCCTCGCACGAGAATGTCGCTTTCAATTGAGCGTTCACTTCGCACCAAAAACACGAATCGGATACCGGGTGGAACGACGGGTGCTGGTCAGCATGAAGGACGAACCTGCGCTGAACATGTGGCTCTCTACGAAAGGTATCAATTCGCGCATCATCAAAAAACCCGAACGCATTTGGGTGCTTATCCGCCTGCTCATGCCTGTCAAGGAGCATGTGAAAGACCTTGACAACATGAACAAAATGGTTCAACTGATGGACTACAAAGGGCGTGCGCCTACGCACGAAGAGATTGAAAAAATCATTGGCATGATTGATATGTCAAAGTAGAGCATAGGCGCAAAGCCTGTTCTCATTATCAATAATCTCATTATCAATTTAGACAAAGAAGGTTACTATCTTTATTTGTTAAATGAGACAATGAGATTATCAATAAAACCAAGGGGTCATTTTTGACCCCTTTATATATGACGCGCCAAATGAGGTGAAATCGGCACGAAGGAGATGAAAAAATTGAAACAATTTATCCCAGCAACAACTGACGAATACATCGGCAACGATGACCCGAACAACCCGCTCTTCTACCTTGACGAGTGGGAGCGTGATAGCAACCTTTGCTTGCTCTTTGAGGGTCGCCCCGGTCTCGGAAAGACAACCGCCGCCTACATCCTCGCCGAACACCTCGGCCTTGATGTGATGGAACTTAACGCCTCCGACGACCGCGGCATTGATGTTGTCCGAGACAAAATCAAAATGACCGCCATGTCATCCTCGCCGTGGGGCAACATTCTCATCCTGCTGGATGAGGCCGACGGTCTCACCAAGCAAGCGCAAGACTCCTTGAAGCGCATCATGGAGAAGAGTTCTTGCTGGTGGATTCTCACATGCAACGACCACGCCAAAATCATACCGGCCATCAAATCCCGTTGCGTTCAGTTCACATTCAAGCCATATTCTGTAAAACAGATTCGCGCGTATCAGCAACTCCTTATTTTGAAGAAGGGTGTTGAGTCCAAGGAAAGTGCCGAGGTCCTGCATTCACACTTCGCCGGAGACCTACGCGCGATTGGCAATCACATTCTCAGCGGTTCAACTTTGAGCCAAGACCAAACCGAGTGGGACAGTCTCGCTCTTGATATCGCCGCTGGCGACTGGCAATCAACGCACCAAACAATGCTTGAGATGCTAACCAACGGCGCGACTTTGCACCTCGTAATGCATCGCATCCACGAGTTCGCTAAATCTGTGGGGATGAGTTCCCAACAATTATATACCTTCTTCGTTGTGTGGGGAGATTTCGTGTTAAGAATGCACGCATGGCCCCTATCAAGTGAGTCCTTTGTGGACTACTTTGTAGCCGCCCTGCACCGCGAAGACACAAACAAAAAGGAGGAATAAATATGCCAAACCTTAACCAAAACGGAGCCGAAAACAATGAACAAACCAACGCCGGGTTGCACCCGGAAGTGGAGGAACGCCTCAAGTGGTGGGCCGAGAAGCACGGGAAGTCGCTTGACGATGCGACTGCCGAGTTCTTTACCTACCTCAAGACGGAACTGTCCGCCAACCCCAACGATGAAGACGACGACTTCTTGATTGATGCCGCCGAAGCCTTTGTGGTTGAGCGTCGCGTCATGAGCGGTGGCACCAACAACGCTACCGAACTTGTCGGATACTTCATCGGTATTGACCCCAAGTGCCGAGACGCACAAGAGCGCAAGCGTGGCCCTGCCATTCAAGCCGCCTTGAACGACCTTGATGGTGCCATCGCAGACGGACTTGTCGCACGAGCCTTTACCCAAGACGGCGTGTGGATGCTTGAAAAGAAAGACGGTGTGGTTGCTACCGAAGAGTCAGCAGACGCGGACCCGTGGTTCCTTGTAAGAGAACACGGCCTCTCCCTCGCCATCCTTCAAAACAACCCGGATTGGGCGCGCTTCGGTGAACCTGTCACGCCCTACCGCTGGCAACGCACCTACTACTTCCTCGGCAACGAGAAGGACAACTTCTTGGACGACCAAAGAGTTCTGCGCATCACCATCACAGGCAAGAGCGCAGATGAGTGGTTCATCCCTCAACTGTTCAGCGAGTGTTCCTTGAAAGTGCGACCTCAGTCGCCCAATGTCAAGCCGGAGTGGGCTGACACCTACAACGCTTACCCGCTTCCCGGTGCGCTTACCTACGGCAACGACTTCGTTGACGAAGAATACCGCGCTATCATTGCACCCGACAAGTTGGTCCCCGGTCTTGATGCTCACATCAAGGACCTGTCCACCCTTGCCGAAGTCTTTGAGACGCGACAAGAGATTGTCCCCGGCTACAACCCGGTTGGTCCTCTCGTCTTCATCCGAGGCAAGGTCAGCGACATGCGAAAGGAAGCGCGCGAAACCGAGTGGGACCCGACGGGTCATGACTACTCCATGAGCGTTTCATCCTTTGACCTCATGCGCACCTTTAACGGCGGACGACGACAGAACCTCCCCCTCTACATCCACGGACTCCTCGGCGACGAGGCACATCCATTTGACTACGCCACCGAAGAAGGTTGGAAGCCCTACGCCGTGAAGTCCACGGTCATTGCTTTCGGACGCTTGAGCGTGCGTGCTACGGACGATGGTCCACAGCCTGCCCTCAAGACCTTTGGTGTCTTTGCAGTCCCGCGCCTTGCCATCCCTGCTGGTGAAGGCGGCGACACATCAACAACCCAATACGGAGAGTGAAAGTATGCCAAACCTAAACGATTTGAAGAAGCAAGTGCAAGAAGAAGAAACCCAAGCCTTTGACCCGGCGACTGGTGAAACAGTCCCCGCGACATTGGTTGAAGAGAAGACGAGCCATGCGGTCAAACCCATAGCCCAATCGGTGTGGGACGAGATTGTCAGCGCGGGAGATAACATCCCCAACAAGATGATTTTCTGCGGACTCATTGGCCCGGAGGGTGTCGGTAAAACCGGTATCGTCTTGGACAGCATGACCGACGAAGAAAAGAAGCGCGGCGATGTCATCTTCGTTCTTGACTTTGACGGTGGTGGGATGACCACCCGTGTCACTCATCACCGGAAACATGCGAAGAACATTCGTTGTCTCAATCCCAATGTCATGTTTGAAACGCTTGACGAGGATGGAGAAGCGCGAGAAGCAATTGACTACCCTGCAACACATCGTCGCGTCATGAAAATTGGACAGACGCTTGTTGATTGGGCCGCACGACCCGGAGAAAAACCACGCTTACATTCGGTCCTCATCACCGCTGTTGACCTGTGGGATGAAGTGGCGAAAAACTGCATGTTCATTGAAGACTTGGGAACCGCACCCGACGGTATCGGTGCTAAGGTTGAACCTCATCTGCAAGTTGGAATGCGATTCAACTGGCAAATTCGCACAACGCGTTTCCACCAACTCACTACCATCGCTCGCACGCTGATGTCCCTTGGTGTTGCCGTCTACTTTGAGACGCACTTCAAGGACTTGCAGGACAAGACGGGTTCCGTCATCGGTAAGAAACCATCATGGGAAAAGCATACGGCAAACTACCTCAACCAAATTCTCTACTTCCACAAGAAGAAAGTGCGCGGTGAGGATGGCTCTCAAACCGGAGAGACGCGCTATGAGGTTGAGTTCGTCAAGTGCAAGACCAATGCGGACCTCCTTGACCAGCGACGCACCATCATGGTGACAAAGAAGGATGAACCCCTACAATGGTTTGGACTCCCCGAAATCCGAGAAGGTGACATGTGATGGCCGAATGGAAGCGAACAGGCAAGCCAGCCCACAACAAAGGTATGGCTGTCAGCGAAGAAGACGCGCCTCTCTTTGAAGCCAACCCAACCTGCCATGTCTGTGCGGGGACAGGGGAAATCATTTCCGAGTCTCCCGTCTACGAATGGGGCGAGTGCGTTGATGTTGAGTTCATCATTGAGCCTTGCGATTGCGTTTTTTACAAGTGGGAAAGAAAGCCCGACCCCAAATGCACACAATGTTGCGGTGTCGGTGTCCTCCAAGAACGCCTTATCCATGAAGGAGAAGAGGTAGTTTTTCTCCATGATTGTCCCTGTTTGCGATACATTTCCGAAGGTGAAAAAGATGACTGACACAATACACATCAAAGGCACAACACGCCCCCGCGTCTGCGGAGCAAGCCCCCAATACGAATGCGTTGGAGACGATAAACCTCTCACGCTTTGCGACAAGTGTCGCGCGATTCGTTTTGCCAAGACAGGTGAAGAGGTGGTTCAATGACACAAGGCATTTTTGACAAAGCAGTCCTGCATGGTTTAATCGTAGGGTTCGGCGTCGGTGTCAACGACCTACAATGTGAGATTCACAACATGAGAATGACAGGTTCAGTAGACACACCAACGCACTACTACCGACGGTCCATCCCGATTGACCATTCTGCGGTAATGACCAATTCTGCCTACACGCTGGGCAAAATCCACATCCCCGATGTTCACAAGGTAGGCGCGTTTCTCAAAGCATGCGATGATGACCAAGTTCACATCCGACAGATTGGAAACATGCTTTCGTTGAAATGTGGCGACAATCAGTTCAGCACCCCAACCTCCGACTACATCATGTCAGCACAGACTCTTGACCGAGCCAATGTTGCTATTGAGGATGCCAAAAAGAACATGTGGACAAAATTGGGTCGCGCGGAATTGCAAGTCCACGGAACATTTGAGATGGACGATGCGCGAGGTTTGGACTCCATGACAAAGGTCGCAGGCAAAGACGCTCCCGTCCGCATTCACTTGAAGGACGATGAGATGACCATCACCGCTGGTTCAAAGCGAGGCGCACGGATGAGCCGTGAAGTCTTTGTTGACACACCCGACGGCACGGATTGTGAGACGGTCTTCGGCCCTCACATACCGAAGTTGTTGAACCTCATGCCTGCTGGTCCGACCGCACTCCACATGGGAGACAAGAGCGCGCTCGTGTTTTCCAACAATGAGACGGACGCGCTTCTCATCCTCAAACACCAAGAGGGGGTTGACCAATGACGGACGCTGACAAATACTCGGAGTGTTTGATGTGCGACGGCGAAGACTGCGACTCCGCTGACGACCTGCACAAGTTGTGCAAAGAATGTCACGACATGGTTACATGGCCGAAGGAGTTGGATGAATGATTGTTGACGCCATCTACCACGACGACGCACCACCCACACTCTACTGCCGATACCGAAAGAACGGCATGCTAATTGAGCAGAAGTCGCTGACTTGGCGACCTTACATGTTCATCCCTGTCGGCACAGCCGAGTCCCGAATTAAGCACATGCTCCGCGCGTATCCTGCTTCTTCAATTGACTACGGAGAGACCTACGAAGCGATTGACAAAACGCCTCTTTGGAAAGTTTACGCGAACAATCCGTGGGACCTCTACGGTATGCGCAACATGTTCTCTCGCACCTACGAAGCAGATGTTGATGTCGTAGACCAGTATCTCATTGACTCCTTCCCGGCGATGCCGAAGTGGGAGCCGCGCAAGTGGTGGTATGACATTGAGTGCAACACCGGTGATGACAAATTCACAACCGTCATCGCCGTCATTGACTCCGACCTTGACACACCCGTTGTCTTTGCATGGGCTGATGAGCGAACCAATTGTCCTTACTTCAACCACCCCGAAGGTCAAAAGCGAATCACCTATGAGCGATTGAGCAAAATTGATATGCTTGCTGGAAAAAGAAAGGTGCGCGATGTTGAATACAAATTGAGACTTTTCTCAAGCGAAGAGAAGTTGTATAATAACTTCATTGATTTCCTCAACCAACGCAACCCCGACATGATGATTGCTCACGCGGGAACCTTCTTTGACATACCCCACATGATTGAACGCCTTGACCACATCTACGGCGTGGGCGTCGGCTCTTCCAAGTTGAGTCCGCTCGGCATTATCCGTAAGCCGAAGAAAGGGAAACGCTACCGATACGACGACCAGCCCATTGCAGGACGCTGGCAATTTGATACCGCGGCACCCGAAGGAAGTGGCACCGGCTTTGAGCGCGTTTGGAAGGACAGCGGTGGTGGTCAACTACCCAACCTCAAGTTGAATACTATCGCAGAAACGCTCGGCCTCGGCTCCAAGTTGACCGAGGAGATTGAAGGTATGACCGTTCACAACGGGTGGTATGATTATTGGGAAGAGTTCGTGGACTACTGTTTGCTTGACACCGTTCTTCTACGAGGCATTGACGAGGCTCGCAATGTCACCGACTTCTTCATTGAAATGGTGCGCTTGACTGGCGTTGGACTCAAGTCCGTGGCGAATGTCACAAACTTTGCGCGCGGTTTGATTTCACGCAGGACGAAGAAGAAGGCACCTTCTCGGTATCAAGCCGAGCGACGCGACCTACAAGGTGCTGAATTCATTTTGAAAGAGCCGGGTCTCTACAAGGATGTCGCCGTCATTGACTACAAAGGACTCTATCCTTCTCTCATGACCGGGTTCAATCTGTCGTGGGAAACGAAGCGATTCGGCCCCGGCGAGAACATCATCAAGTTGGAGAACGGCACTTATTGGGACCAATCCGAGAAGGGCGTCCTCCCTCAAATCGTTGACTATCTCTTTGACTATCGCGATGTCTGCAAAAAGAACATGCGCGATGCCGAAACCAAAGAAGAACGCGCCGCATGGAACACCACCCAATCAGCAGTCAAGCGTGTCATGGCGTCACTATACGGAATGACGGCGCACGCTGGCTACGGTTGGGCTGACATGGACATCGCCGAGACCATCCTCTCCGAAGGACGGCGATGCATTTCACTTCTTGACTCGGTGGCGACCAACATGGGCTACAATGTCCTTTACGGTTTCACCGACTCTGCTTTCATTCAAGTGCCGCTTGAGGATGCTGAAACCTTGGCCGCGCGTATCACCGATGTTGTCCAAGAACAAACGGGCAACACATCGTTGGTGGCTGAACTTGAGGCTTACATCCCCTACTGGCTGTTCGCTGGAAAGAATCTCTACGCTGGCATCGTTTCGTATCCCGAAGCCGACAAAGGCAAATGGAAAAGTGCGCGATTCATGAAGGGGAGCAACCTTGCACCCATCAGCAAAAAAAGCGAGCGAGAAGCCCTTGCTCTTATTTGCAAGGGTGGGAATGAATCCAAAGTGCGCGAGACTGTTCTCAACATGGTCGCTCCTTTGAGGCGTGGTGAATTTGAAATGAAGGACATCACGCAGTCAACGCGCATCGGCGTTCTTTCAAACAGGACTGCCGCAGGCCAAGCCGCGCTCTACTACAACACTCACATGGACGGCGAGGCTTTCTCCGTTGGAGACAGCGTGCCGTATGTCTATGTGTCTCATCCTCCGTCGGGACTCCCTCCGACGAAGTATGCGACATGGAGGGATGTGAGTGAACTTGAAGGCTTTGAGATTGACATCAAGGCCACCATCAAGAAATTGGTGGAAAAGAAGTTGCAACCAATTTTCAAGGTCTTGGGTTGGGACCTTGAAGCCGCAATGGGAGAACCCCGACCCGCAACCTACTGGTGATAACATGACCAACAAAAACGAAGAAAGAATTACAGAACTTGAAGAGAAAGTTTCCGAACTTGAAGACC
>Ga0208159_1000792_pt1 | contig 12267 bp, 14 predicted proteins | sample 9_EtaG_FD_184082 | JGI IMG/M metagenome (GOLD analysis project Ga0208159, IMG submission 184082) | Marine viral communities from the Subarctic Pacific Ocean - 9_ETSP_OMZ_AT15188 metaG (SPAdes) (version 2) | ecosystem: Environmental > Aquatic > Marine > Oceanic | place: Pacific Ocean | collected... | reverse complement strand
ATGTGATAGGCCAGCCAGACCGCAAACAAGATACCGATGACCATTATTAGGATGAAGCCCACCAGACCACCAATGCTATTGCTAAGGGAACCACGCCAAGTGCGATGGACAAGGCGATCAGTATTTCGATCATCTGCTTGCGCTGCTTCCTCTTCAGCGCCTCTAGGCGTTTGACTTCTTCCTGCCGCGCTCTCCTAGCTTCTGCCATTTTCTTCTGCATGTCATCCCAGAGATCCATGCGATTGGTGGCGAGAAACACGTCCTTGATGTTCTGACGCGACTGACGAACCATCTCCTCTGCCATGACTGCTTTCGCAGCCTCAGCCTCGCTCATAAATCTGGTTTGGTTCTTGGCACGTTGCAGGTCATATTCTGCCGAACCCATGCGTCCGATAAACACACCTAGCGATTCGATATTTGACGCTGCTCCCGCAGCCATTTCCAAGGCTTTGCAGGCAGTGGTCACCGCTGCAACAGCCTCGAGAATCATTGTATTGCCACGAACAAAGGAATCAGAATGGACGAAATGATGAGCAGGTAAAGGCCGACCACAAGGTTGTCGAGCCGGTCGAATCGTTTCTCGCCCTGCTCTAACCTGCGTTCTATTTCACGATAGCGGATTTCACACTTCTCCTCGTGACTTGTCAGCCTTTCGTCTGGGGTCATTACCAAGGAACCCCATCAGCGGTGGCGGGAGTGATCTGCCCGTCAATCTGAGCTTGCAGGTTGTCCTCAATGTTGGCCTTCCAGTTCTCACTCTGACCCCACACCCATCCAAGAACGTCTGACTCGGTTAAATCTTCATAGGCGATATAGCCTTCAGAAGACGGGTCTGGCGTGAAGTTCTGCGTGCCGTAAGACGTAGCGTGGAAGGTGATTGCGTCATCACCAGAGCCTTGCGTCTGCTCTGCGTTGCAGCGCCAGTGCGCCACAATGACCCCATCCGCTAGGTCGCCTAACAGTTCACGCTCAAGGGTTGAGATCGTCCAAGTGAGTGTTGCCATTATTCGTTGTCCTTCAATGGTTCGACAATCACCTTGCCGTTGTCATCAGTCCAATCAGTATCAATCATGTGTTGATCTTTACGCTCTCCAACAACCATCCATGAAATAGTGTCGGTGCAGGTATTGTCTTGAGCCGTGATTGTTAGCGTGTTTCCAGATACAGAACCTTTTACCGCAGTCCAACCTGATTCATTGGAAGTGAAGCACTGAACGTCAGCACAAAGAGCTTCAAAGGTTCCCTCCGTCATACCTGCTGCTGTATCAACATTCACAACGGAAGAGCCTCCAACCAAAGTAACTTTACCACGATAAATTAGATCAGCCTGTGGGCCCTCTATAAACGAATGAACAAGATGATGCGTATTGGTTTTGGCAGGTAAGGGATGGTCAATGCGAAACGAGCCGGAGCCTTTAGATAGAGCGCCATGCACAACGACATTGCCATTTGCTAATAGTTGGATAATACCTGTAGAACCGCTAGAATCTCTGTACTCATAGTTCAAATAGTCAGTGCTAGAGCTGAAAACAGTGAGTATGCCAAAGCCAGTATTGCTTGGGCCTGTCATATTAATAGCGTAGAAATCGCCGCCAGACCCTTCTAGGCTTAACGCAGCGTCTAAAGCATGAGAGCCTACCTCGTTCGTTCTTACCCTGAGTCCTTTATCATGCGTGTATGAGCCTGAAGTGATGCCGCCTATTAAAACCTGTCCGCCTTGAGTGATTCGGAGGCGATCTTCATCGTTGGTCGCAACAATAATAGGTTGGTTTTCACGCTGCGTAATGTAAGCCGCACTCGCATCATTACCTATAACAAAACCACCTACCGCTTGGGTTGTGTGTGTGTTGTTGTTGAAAGCTAAATATGTTTGCGTTCCTCCATTCAATCGAAGAATGTAGCCATTCGTAAGAAACCCAACGGGGGACTGGCCAACCCCAAGATTCCCGCTTGAATCAATTCGTACTCTGGTTTGGTTGTTTGTGCCTAAAAGTAAATCGGCATTTTCTCTGTTCCAGAAATAAGCATTTCCACTATTGTCTACGATCAAATCGAGTCCATCAGAAGCAGTTGCTCCTGTCCCTGATGTTGATAGTTTCAGATATGTGCTATTTGCAGTTGAGTTATGTATTTGAAAATTTTGTGTATTTGAACCACCGCTCGCTATTGAACTGGTGCCAATACCCACGTTGCCACTAGATCCCTCCACGAATAGCGCGTGAGTGTTGTCATTCGACTCAACGCGGAAGTCTAGGTCTATTGAATTGTCGTTGAATACAGTTTCGGTTGGAGTTAACAAAAATCTGTTCCGATCTGTCCCCGCAACGATTGTATTGATCTGAAAACGCCCATCTTCCGAGCCATCACTTGCATCGATAATTTGTGTTTGGATATTTGCGTATAAAACATCCTGCGAATTATCGTTTCGCCCATTGAAATCGATTTGGGCCAGAAGGTCATTGTCTGCTGGACTAGGAGAATTTCGATAAAAATTTAGGTTGGGGCCAAAAAGTGCATCTGCATCTGTAGAGACAAGCGTCAGATTGTCGGAGTTGTCGGCAGTCGTAAACGTGGCGGAAGTGCCTGTCAGCGTCGTTATCGTCAAAGCACTGACCGTTGAGACGTTGTTAAAATCCGCTCGCGCAAGCTCAAAACCGCCTGCTGTGGAACCGTCCCCAACGACTACTGTATCTTTGTCGGTGTTTACAACTATCTCGCCTGCCGCTGGCGTTGCTGCCGCGACTTGCGCTGTGCTGCCTCTTCTAAATTGTACTTGTGTCGCCATTTTTAGTTACTCGGTGGTTCTGGGAAAATTATATCAGCCAAGTGGCTTGCTGTTTCATAGGTCTGTGGGATCTGCCTCAATGCCGCCCTGTAAGCGGCCCACTCCGCTTTCTTTTCATCAGTGAGGGGTGAGTCCGGCATCTGCGTCCAGTCGCTCATCTGCAAGCGATAGTCACGCCTAGCTCGGGCATGTACCCAGATCTCGGTGATTTCGACTGTCATGTCATCGCTCATCGCTTCGTCTCCAAGACATAAAGGAACGCATCAAGGTAATTCTGAAACTCGTCGTTCAACCCAGCCTCCAACGTGTAAGTGACTGATCCGGTAGACGCGCCAGTGTCTATAAATCCAATCGGCACACTGATGCCTTCAGGGGATGGCCTGACGGCGAAAGTTGCAGAGGTGAATAAGATTGTTGAGCCGCGCTTGATTCTAAACTGACACAAGCACTGGTCGTTGTGGCTTCTCACCATAAACTTGCCGCCAATCTGCGCTGTCGCGCCCGTTCCGGTATAGGTCACTTGAGCAATCGCGTTAAATATGCGGAAGCTGCTGTTTCCTGAGAACGTCTGTGTGCCGGTGTTTAGGTCTTGTGCGATCTGCGTCACCGCATTACTAGCAATCTGACTGGTGCCCACCCCGCCCGATTTGATGACTAGGTTGTCGCCACTAGAAGTTAACGTAAGACCGTCGAGCTTGATCTTGTTTGCTTCAATCGTGTTGATGGATAGCTTTGCCCCTGTAATTGAGCCAGCGACAATGTTGGACGCTTGGATGAACTCAAAACTACCAATCGCACTCACTACGGCAGACGTTGTTATTGATGACGATTGAATTGCACCAATAACAGCAGAATTAGCAAACAGCTCAGAGACATTGACCTTTGCAGCGGTCACAGCACTAGCTGCAAGCTTCGCTGTCGCAATCGCACCGGCTTGAATCTTTGCAGCGGTCACGGCATTGGTAGCGATAGAACTCGCTGATACTTGCCCCGCCGTGAGGCTTGCCGCTTGAACCTGACCGAAAACCTGCGTTGCTAAATTTACCTGATCGTCTAAGTCGGCGGCGGATATAGCCTTCGTCCAAGCGTTTCCGGTATAGCGATAGAGCTTGTCATCACTTGTAAGAACAGCAACACGTCCCTCGAAGTTGCCTGTCGTTGGAAGGCTGCTGACCACCTCAACAGGCCGAAGGTCATTGGCAAACTGTGCAGAACCTAACGTGCCAGAAAGGTCTGTTGTGTCGATTGCTGCCGTAAATTCTGGAACCGAAGAATTGTAGCGGAACAGCTTTTTTGAAGTGGTATTGAAGACAAGTGATGGCCCTGTATAACCCGATGGTGAGGGTAGGCTTGTCACCGCCGAGATCGGCTCAACGCCACTAGCAAACGAGGCGGCGGTTATGGATCCAGGGTCAACATTTGAGGCAGTGAATACTTGAGTTGTCCACTGAGTACCCGTCCAGACGAAGATGGTGTTGTCTGTCGTTCTGATTACCAACTCGCCGGTATACGTTCCACCAGCAGGCAAAGATGACACCGGCTTCACACCGAAGGCACTATCTGAGGCATTGGCGATTGCGTCGGTTACGTCTTGCGCCAAGTCTGTCAGAGCAACCTTTGACGTCGTAGCGAATGCAGTAGCAGAGAAGTCCGACCTATTACCGCTGCGGTCTACACTCTTCAGCCAATAGTATCGAGTCGCAGAATTAGGCAAACCAGTAATGGTGTGCTGGTCTGCGTTGGTATCCACGACAAGCGTTGCACCGGCAGAGTTGTTTACCGTATTTTCGTAGATCTCTGTCCTCGAATAATCGCTGTCATCTGGATTCTGCCAGTTCAGTTTAATCTGCTGAATGCCGCCCGTTGCGCTAAAGCTGGACGGGATTCCAGGGGCAGTCTGGTCGCCCTGAAGCTGGATCTCGCCACTAATGAACGTGCTGGTCGTGCCTGTCCTTGTGACCGCCCTCACTTTGATTTGATACTTCTCGAGCTCCTGCATACCCGTAAGCGTTCTGACAGTGCCGTAAACATTACTGCTCGAAAACTCGCTAAGGGTGCCGCTGATTGGGTCGCTGATTAGCCCATAGTTCAATTCAACTGTGACCGCACTTGCGATGCTTCCATAGTCCTCAGTCGCGGTGTGAGTGCTTGCAACTGAGCCGTAATCAATTTCAGATGGGTTCGCTGCTTTAATCTGGACTTCATAGAACGCCACATAGGTAGCCGTGGATGGCGCTGTCCATGACACTTTGATTGCTGGCAGGGTCGCACCATCGTTTCCAAGGGTCGTTGTCTCAACCAGCGTGAGATTGGTGGGCGGGCCTTGCGTTCCAATGTTGTCAACGATGTCTGTGAAGTTGGGGTCATTGCTCCCGCATGTGGCCTGAATCGTTGATATATCGTTGTCTGGGTTGCGATCTGACTCAATACCAGTTCCAGATCCAGCACCGTAGGACACAGCACGAATCCAATAATATCTTTGGTCGCCTGGCCCAATAGGGTCTGTCGCATTGCTGCCGTCATGGACAAACTGCGTTGCGTTCACCCTACCGATCACCTGACTAGCGTTGAAGCTGGAAGTCGAACCGGCGTAGATGACGATGTGATTGAACCGCGACGTGTCTGATGGGTTAGTCCAGTTCAGCTCGATATTCTTAACGCCAGCCGTTGCTGTGAGGTTCTGTGGATCAGGTACGCCACGAAATCCCGGCGTGATAACACCTGTTGAAGTAACCGTGGAATACTCGGCCTCTGCTGGGTCTGCATAGCTTCCACTGTCATCCTCAATAAGAGTGAGGCTTACGACACCGTCTTGGCTGTCGCTAAATGACCAGCCAACGCACCTGAAGATCTTGTTGGAATAGCTTAGTTCTTCAACGGTAACTTGTACTCTGTCTCCAACGTCTACCCGCAAGCCGGTGAGGTTACAGGGCCACGAAAGAACGGTCTGTTGATCGCTCAGTTGGATCTGTTTGTTAGCGATCCGCTGCGCCATATAAGTATTATTGGTCATGGGCAACTGCATGTCTCGAATTAAGACCTCGTTGTTGTCCCTAGAAAGCGCCGCTGTTAGCTGAACCTCTGGTGCCTCTACGCTCTTGTGGTTCTGCGCTGGGTCAACAAACATTGGGCGAATCGTGTTGAACCTTTCCCCCCGCTCCACGCTGGTCTTTATAGAGATAGGCCCAGCCAGATCATCTTCTGTCAGCGTTTCTGTTGCAGCCTCAAAGATGCCTGCCTTGATGGTGTAAACGCCATTAGAGTATGTCAGCGTTCCATTCATCGAGGAGAGGAGCTTATTGATGTTCGCCCTATGGCTATCAGTTGCGAAAAGCACCCCGTTACAAGTGAACCGCTTTTGTGTCGCGCTGGTAGGGATTGCCACGCTCACATCGCAAGCATTCGCAGCGGTAACGACTGCGGCATAGTCAATTTTGCTGTGCGCTACGCCCAAACCAAAGTCAGTGTTTGTCAGGTAATCCGCAGCGCATAATGCTGGGTTGTCGCTCCACGCTTGAAAATTAGCGTTGGTCGGTGCGGCTCCTGCGCTTGTATCTAGGCGGGGGTCGTAAATTATCCTGCCTTTGACAAGAGCTTTGATGTCCCTCGGTGTGCGAGCGTCCCACACGCTTTGAGATGACGCTGTAAGGCTCCATTTAGTGACAACGTAGGCAATACCCTTGCCTTGGTGCGCGGTCGTTACAGCGGAGAATGTGCTGTCTAGCAGGGTGCTTGCAGACTGAGTTGCTGTGCCCAACTTCTTCTCAATCGTTGCTATGAAGGTTGAGGGGTCATCGCTAGTCGGGCCATAAACGCCAGCCGTCACCTGCCCACTGCCGTTGATCTGCGCCGTGGTTATTTCTTCTAGGTCAAAGAACACCGAGCCAATGGAGTGGCATTCGTGTCCAGCAAGAGCAACTGCGTGGTACAGGTCATTGTTGTCTGTACCTGCAACACCCACAAAAGCTATCGGCCCTGATACGAGTGCCTCACCATAGATAATCTTCTGAGGCTCAATCGTACCTCTGACCGTTTGCTGCCTTGATCTATCTGTGTCCGATTGCGGCATAGAAACATCTGGCAAAAGAGATTTCATAACGGCGTTAGTAAGAACGGCCCCAGCCGCTACCGTTGCACCGCCTATAATCGCAAGAGTCGTTTTGCTATAAACACCAACAGAGCCAATGGCTCCAACCACAGCGGTGCCAATCTTAATTAAAGCTCCTACAATTACCTGTGGCACTTACACACTCCATCCTGAGACAAGATAGCGGTCGGGTATCTGTGCGAACCCTTTGCTTGTTAAGCAGACCACCTTGTCCCTCAATTTAATTCCACAAACCTGACCGACAATCGGCGCGGCAACGATACACGGGTCGCCATCTTTTAATTCTTCGCTCGGTTCGCCCAATATGCTGCCAATGAAATCGACAAGCTCGCCCTCTCTCCCCACTATCAACTCAGCTTGCGCCTCTGATTCGTACTGAAAGCCAGCGGCGTAATCTTTACCCGTTAGCTGTTCAACAACGAAGGCGATGAACTGACAGCAATCGGCATCACCATAGCTAAAATCGCGCTTTTCCCACTTGTTCAACGCTTGATATACACGCATTGAGCTTGCCCCATGCGCCAAGATCATTACCTACCGCCCTCGTGCCGAGAGGTGATTCGGATGTCATTGGTTGAGCCAGCAACACCGTCGCTCTCAGCAGACCCCCAGCGAATTTTCGCACCGTCAATCCCTGTCATAAACTCAAAGAACAGGTCGCCACTGTGCTCTTTTTGCTGTTGAGCGTGGGTATATTTAAGGTTGCTAGACTTGTCGAAAATCGTCAGTTCCGACTCTGCAACCAAAGCAATCACATCCCCGCCATCAGCGCCAAGCGAGACATTCATCTGGTCAATGAAGCCTTCCCAAACCACTGTTGGATCGGCTATCAAAGCGCCTGTGTCGTTCAGGACTCCCAGGTACACCGTCACCGGCCTTTGGTAATAGTCCTCGTTGAGCGCCGCGCCTGCGATTGTCGTATCAAGCCCAGAGAGTGAGAGTGTGATCGCGTAAGGGCTAACGTCGTTGCCTTCTTCAATCTGGCTGATCTCGCCCAAATCACCTACGCCTTGGTATGAGTTGCCCCCAAACGTAAACGTGCCGATGCTGTTGTGCAGGTACACCGTCCCACTTGGGAACTCAATCTTTGCGAATGTAACCAGGACAACATGCTGTGCTGATAGCGCAGTCAGTACGTTTGAAGGGAAACCGCGACTCACGCTAGAACATCCTCAACCGCTTCGATTGAGTAGTTGCTGGTGATTGATGTTTGAGTGTCCCATGACGCTGGCCCAGCAAGCATGAAAACACCGGAAACGGGAACCGTATAATCGACCACAGTATCGTCTGATGGTGTCTTACGGATCGGTGGTGCTATTGAGAGCGTTACATTACCGCTTCCATCACTGTTGGCGTCGGCAGTTACCATGTGCAGCTCATTATTGAAGCTGATGTAATCGCCTGCTCGAAGGTAATTGCTCACAGAAGCAGTCGCGCCGTCGCATATTAGACTTGAACCCGATTGGCTACCACCATTGACAACCAGCGTCCCGCCTCCAGTGCCTCGTTTTGTATGAGAGTGGTCATGTAAAGTGAACCTGTGCTCTTGTCCGTTAAGGCTTACCAAGAACGCTTGCATCACCTTCCTGTCATCGCCCGAAAGATTGTTAAATTGCAAAGTCGCTCGCCACAGCGAACCCTTGCGCGATGACGTTTGCACAGCGTTAGTCAAAGGCGACTGAAACGTGCGCGTGTTAGCTACAAGCTCAAACGTGTTTGTGGTGGGTGTGATGCTAGGAAATGAAAATGTGGTCATACGAACCGTCTCCTACGCATCAAATCCTGAATGGTCATTATAGTCTGCTGCGAAGTCTGGGCCATAGCAGATTTAATCCTCTGGTCTACATCAGCGCCAGAACCACGAGCGTCCACGTTATTTATTACAGTTACGCCCCCGCCCATCTTCTTGTTGGGCACGATAGAGCCAGACTGATTGGGCACGAACATTTCAGGCCCACGCTCTCCAACCATGTATGGCTGGCCAGATTGAACGGAACCACCGATGGCTTTACCGGTCAGACCTTTGGCAAACGACAAGAATCCGCCAGTGATTTTGTCGATCACGAATAATTGAATGGCTTGCATGATTAGGCTTGCTGCCATCTGCTTGAATGCGTCTTTAACAGACATCGTGCCTTTAACGACGCTCATCAGTCCGTCGGACATGTTCTTCATCGTTGTTCCGGCCATCTTGTCCATCTGCTCTTGTACAGTTGGCAGATTCTCCTGCAGCTTGGTGAAGCTGTCGTTCAGACGGTCAGCAATGGTAGGGGCGCTAATATCTTTACCATCCAATCCCTGAGCCGCAGCGGTAACGTCTGCAACGGATTGCGCTGCCCTCCTGTTGGCAACGATAAACGCTTCCATGCTGGTGGATAGCTCCAACCCTGGATTGCTTGCTTTCAGAACTTCCAACTCTTTAGCTAGAACAGCGATGTCTTGGGGCAGATTCCCCATAATTTGAGCCGCACTCTCAGATATGAGTGGCATACCAAGGAATTCAGCGATCTTGTTGTATATGTCGATGAACGCCTGCAATGGTGGAATCAATTTGCTACCAATGGCGTTTGCCATCTCCATCACAGCAAGTTGTGTGGTCTTAAACGCGATTTCCACGCCATGCATAATGGTACGAACAACACCAAAGGCTTTGACCACTGCTCCCGCGACTCTTTGCCCGATGTTGCCAAAATCTGAGGAGTCCAATGAGGCCTGCCTGAACGCATCAGCCACAAAAGTGATGATTGGCGAGAATGCTACGGCAAGTTGATTGGTTAGACCGGTGAATACAGCCTGTAGCCTAGTGATGGCATCGTTCGCAGCTTCCATCTGCGCTGTGTCGGTGCGAGAGAGCGTCACACCGAAGTGCTCGGCTTCTGCTGTCATGGCCTTCAGTGCTTCAGACCCGCCGCCAAGAGTGTTGACTAACGCCACACCCTCACTGTCAAACAGCTTCATGGCGATGCGAACTTTGTCAGCCTGCGTGTCTAAACCCTGCATCGCGTCAGCCACGACATTCATTTGCTCGTCAAGCGGTAGGCGAACAATGGACTCAGCATCAATACCAAGCTCTCGGAGTGCGCCCTTAGCCTCTCCAGTGCCCTTAGCGGCCTCTGCTGCGCGTCTTGTGAACCGCTGCATCGCCATGTCCATCGTGCCTGTAGACACGCCTGTAAGGTCTGCTGCGTGACGTAGGCCAGCCAAAGCCTCAGTAGTCACCCCGAGCTTATCCGCTGTTTTTGCTAACTCATCTCCAGCATTGATTGATGACTGAATCAAAGCGCCAAAACCGCCAGCGCCAACAGCGCCAACGATTGCGGTCTTCATATTCAGAACGGAGCCAGTGACCTTCTTCAGTGCATTTGTGATGCCAGAAAAAGCCCTCTTGGTTTTATCAACCGCTTTTATCTGAATCAAAACATCTTTGTTAGCCATCGTCTCTCTCGCTCATTATCTTGAAATACGCCACCCATTCATTGAACTCAGAGAGGGGCATCTGCTCGGCTTCGCCGATGCTCATGTGTAGACGATCCGCCAAGGCCAACAGGTTTAGCCTTAACGAATCGCTCGTCAGTTTTTTTCCTGATCCTCCACTGATTCGATCTCAGCGAACATCTGCTCGGCGATGCTGGAAATTACGCTAGTCTCTTCGCCCATCAGGTCGGTTCTATCTTCTGGCGACGTAAACAACCGAGAACCACTTTCGTCGCTGGCTTTCATGACGATAAGGTCGATCATTGCCGCCATCGTCGTGTTTTCCATAAACTTCGGGTGCTTCTTCTGCAGTTGGTTTATGTCGTAGCATGTGATCGGGAAGCAATACATGGCAAAGGGCTGTCCATCTGGATCAGCCCATGCCTCGACCTCGATCTTGCGAGCATTCACTTGTCTTCTATTTCGTAATTCTTTAGCTAAACCCATTGTGGGATTCCTTATGCGGTGGCTTCGGTAACGGCTCCCGAGACTTGTAGCTCAAAGCTACCCTCCACCATACCATCAAACGATGCAGTCAATGACTTGCTAGTCAGGATGCCACCACCGCTGTAATACTTCTCTCCCGTACCCGTTCCTGTTGGATACAGTTCAAAGTCCAGGTCTGCTCCAGAATCCATTACCAGTTGAACGGCGTCAGCGTCGTCCCAGTAAACGTCCATCGAGAGAGTGGCAGAAGTGAGAGAGGACAAGTATGTGCGGGCAGAATCGCCCATCACGCTGTCTTCTATCGTGTCTGCCGTTTCATCCAAGGTGAAGCTGCGAACCTCACCCATAGCAGCGACAGTGCCGCCGTTTACCGCCAATTTGACTACGCCGCTTGAGCCTTTAGTCGTTGCCATGCTTCACCTCTTAGGTTGTGCCTCTAGTGTATTGGTACTCAATTCGCACCGTTAAAATCACCCCACCAATCGGAGTAATACTGCCATCGTCGGTTTCCACGCTGACAATCTGAGTGTCGATTGCGTGACCACCGCGTGATCTGTCTTCGTCAAGTTTCTCTTCGATAGACTCGACAATGTTATTCCTTGCTTGATCCAAGCCTGTGCCCTTCACATAGCACACAAGCTGATAGTCAATCGTGCCGAACCGCTGAGTCATGCTCCCACCCACGGTTCCGTCTTCCCTGTTTTCGTTTGTCGTTCTGACCAACACCGCTGGATATTGCGCGTTGCTTAACTTGTCAAAATCAAACGGTTCGCGGGTCACGAACTTGATGTCTGTTGGCGTGGTCACTGCTTGTAGCGTAGTAACCAGATTGCCTGCGATGTTCTCCCTCACGCTCACTTGCCGATCTCCTTACGGAATAACGCCGCCAAGCGATCTTCTTCTTTTGCGTTAAACCCAAAAAACGGCCTTGTGCGGTCGTTAAATGCCGCTTTTTTCGCCGCCTCTGGATTGTCGAAGTAGATTTCTGCTGTGCGGCTGTTAGAGCGACGAACCTGAATCGACCGAATCATCTGGCCGGTGTTGAACAAGTCCACAGGGATAGATGGCTTTCCCTCACTAGCGAGTTGAGATATGTACGCGGGTGTGTACGCCTTGAAAGGCCCGTCTACACCCTCGCCCACTTTGGTGCGCTGAAGGATGATCTGCTTGCCAAGAGAGCCGACGCGACTTATCGCCTTATCTATGCCGCGCTTAATGTCGCGCTGCTCTTGCTTCGTTATCTTTGCAACGTCGCGTGGCTTCATCGTTACCTGAAGGCCGAGAGTCATCGTGTTAGCCGTCCATAGGACACAATGCCGCGCTCATCGTCTTCAATGGTGCCGCTGTTGTCATCGTCGTACTCAACACCGTCAGCGAATACAGCAACCAACTCCTCGTTGTATCGCTGTTGGTAGAACGTAATCATGTTCAGGAATCGGTCATCCTGTACCCA